>SDBU01000492.1_pt1 | contig 55003 bp, 55 predicted proteins | sample 2277071 | NCBI WGS metagenome assembly SDBU01 (sample SAMN10397929, study PRJNA504765) | marine sediment metagenome | isolation source: marine sediment core GS08_GC12, 126 cmbsf | place: Arctic Ocean: Gakkel Ridge, Loki's castle | collected 2008 | reverse complement strand
GACTTTCGAATATCCAATATAAGTGATTGAAGCACACCAGGATTTTAGGTACTATACATGTATAGCAAAGGAGGATGACATGCTCGCACTACGTTTACCGAAGGACATCGAACGCCGCCTGGAAGCATTGGCGAAACGGACAGGCCGTTCCAAATCGTTCTATGCCCGCGAGGCCATTCTCGAACACCTGGACAATCTGGAAGCGGCCTACCTTTCCGATGAGATACTGAAGCGCGTCGAGACCGGGCAGGAACAGACCTACACCCTCGATGAGTTGGAGCGCGAGCTTGGTCTGGCGGATTGAAGTCACCGATACCGCAAAAAAACAGTTGGCCAAACTTGATCACCAGGTTCAGTCTGAAATCGTCCGTTACCTTCGGGAAAAAATCAGCACGGATGAGGATCCCCGTCGCTTCGGCGCTCCTTTGAGAAAGGAGCTGTCTGGCCGCTGGAAGTACCGTGTCGGTGCATTCCGTATCATCTGCGAGATCCAGGACGAAAAGGTCCTCGTTCTGGTTCTGATGGTGGGCCACAGGAGCAGGGTTTACGACAAGCGGTAATTGCACAAATCAAGTTATTTCCTTCCCAACGCCCAGCGCCTTTTTCCTGCCATTCTTTGACTTTTGAACTGTTCCATTGCCCAGAGCCCACCGCCCAAAGCCCGCCCTTATTTGCCTTTGAACTGTTCCATTGCCCAGAGCCCACCGCCCAAAGCCCATAGCCTGCCCTGAGTCACGCCATTGGCGTGATCGAAGGGCCCAACACCTGCCCTTAATACACTTCCTCATGCTTCCCGACATTAACTGGAATAATCGTCCTGTCGTTAATAAGGAATTCCATTGTAATTCGAAAGCTGATGTTTATGGAAACGGAATGTAGATCGCTGAGTGGATCTTTGAGGCGACGAAGTCGAAGAGAAGGGTGAAAAGGATTGATTTCCAGCAATTTTAGCGTCTTTTCGTATTGAGGCAGGAGATCAGGATGACGCTTTGCGAATCTGGCAGCCCTTTTGACATAACTGTTAGTGAAGATGATCTGAAAGCTCATTCAGCTGCTTTGGTGAGGCGCTTGATGTGGTCATCGATGGATTCTTCGATGTACTCACCGCTCTCAATCTCCCGCCTGGTCTCGTAAAGAGCCGCCTCCAGTTCGCAAACGCGCAATCGGTTATAGGTATCAAAGTCCATAACAACATAACGATCCTTACCACGGACTGTGATGACTGCCTCACCCTCACTCTCGAGGGCTTTGTCAATAGACATAACCCCTTTGGTTTTCAATTCATTCGCAGCAACTTTTTTCATAGCTCACCACCTGTAAGATTCTACGGAATTTAGCCCGTAGAATTCTATAATTCAAACTATTAATAGTGATGACTTTTCAAAAAGTCATCAACGCGCCCATTGAGGGGCGCCCAAATCAATGACTTGCACTGCAAGTCGTTGATTTGTGAGGGAAGTGAAAATGGCACTTTTCACTTTCCGCGGAGTAAAAAGCCACGGATGGACTTTTTACGACCCTATTAACAACACTGTTCACAATACTATATTCAGTACCATACAAACAGGGATCAGGCAAGGAACATTTATAATCCCATGCCAGTGGTGTCCCAAGTCCCTGGACCCATGGCCTATTTTCTATTCCTTCTTGCCTTTATCAACGCTCCTAGCATTCTTCCTATTTCATCACATTCCACTCCAAAACTTTTTATTACATCTTCATTAAAATATCCGACTTCATGAGCAATTTCTAGCTGAGTAATCAATTCAGCTAAAGAACCTTTTGCAATGAAGAAAAAGCGAATTGAATCCTTATCAGTATCTCTTCCATCGCCTTCTGCAATATTGCTGCAAATACTTACCGACGATTTTCGGATTTGATCCCGGAGGCCAAAATCACGTGATAGGCTACCTGTTTCTGTAGCTTTATATATATCTACAGCCAGAGTCTTCGATCTCTGCCAAACCTTGAGATCCTTAAATCCCTTTTTCAGCGTCTTAAGTTCCAATTTTCTATTAGATCTTGGTCTGATATCGTACCCAGTGTCTGTTTTCCAGGTGCATTTCCCATACCAATTTACTAATCACCCTACTCCTGTCTCATTATTTTTTTCCCCAACGCCCAACGCCTAACGCCCAACGCCTGCCTCCCTTTATTCCCTCCCAAACGCCCAACGCCTGCCTCCCTTTATTCCCTCCCAAACGCCTAACGCCCAACGCCAGTTTTTCCTTATTCCTTCCCCAAAGCCCAACGCCCAGCGCCTATAGCCTATTTCACGCATCACGAATTACCAGCCCACAAAAAAACCAGCCCACGGCTGGCCTATTTCTAATATCAAATGTCTAATATTCTAATTTCTAATGTTCAAATGCTCTAATATCTAATGTTCTAAACCCAATTTCCAATCCCCAATTACCAATTTCCAACATCTAATACTCTAATGTTCCAATCACCTATCCCCCCTATTCCCTTCCCAACGCCTAACGCCTAACGCCCAGAGCCTGTGTCCACGCATTACCGTCTTGAGTACTACGTATCAAACAAAGGCAAACTCTTCAGCCAATCGGTCTCATCTTCAATAGCAGACAATTCCTGCATTTCAGTATCCCTAACCCCCATGTCTGTTAATGCTACTACCTTTCTGATGGCAGCTTCTTCATCACCATCAATGATCAGGCTGATCAAATGTCCAATGCCGGCTTCTATTGTAGAATTGTCCCGTGAGTTGGAATGTATACAACGTATTTTGGGGTGTTTCGAACTTTCGACTACCTCATCATCTGAAAAGAGTAGCTCCTCAAGCTTCTCCCCTGGACGTAAACCATTTACTTCGATCTTTATGTCCCTTTCAGGCTCCAGTCCTGAGAGAATTATCATGTTTTTCGCAAGATCCATGATCCTGACAGGATCACCCATATCCAGCACAAAGATGTCCCTTTCCATATCCATTGTTGCTGCCTGAAGCACAAGCTGGACAGCCTCCGGGATGGTCATAAAGTATCGCTCTATATCCGGGTGCGTTACAAAAACAGGTCCACCTTCACTTATCATCCTTCTGAATATTGGTACTACACTCCCGGCGCTGTCGAGTACATTTCCAAACCTTACCGCGCAGCTTCTCTTTGGCATATACGAGGAGTAATGAACCATCAATTCAGCAACACGTTTGGTTGCGCCCATAATATTTTCAGGCAGGACTGCTTTATCTGTAGAGATCAGTACAAATTGCTCTGCTCCATAGGTCTTGGCGGCATTTATGGTCCTCCATGTACCAAGAACATTGTTCTTGATTACCTGGAACGGATTTGCCTCGGCCATGGGTACATGCTTATATGCGGCAGCATGGAAAACGACATCAGGTCTGTAATTTGTAAATACCCTTGCCAGATCTCCATCATCGGTAACATCCCCCAGGCAGGCCACCACATCAATGTCCTTCACCTGGCTTTTGAGCTCACCATCCAGATAAAACAGGGAGTTTTCTGAATTATCGAAAAGGATCATACTTTCAGGTTTGAATCGAACCATCTGGCGGCAGATCTCGGAACCAATGGAACCAGCAGCTCCAGTAATAAGAACTCGTTTCCCACGGATGTTCTCTTCTATAGCTGAATCGACCAGGTCGATCTGCTGCCTTCCCAGCAGATCTTCGATCTCCACTTTCTTGATCTGGCTGATCCGAAGATGACCGTTGAATTCAGTACTGAGCCCATTCACAACTCGAACATCAATGCCTGCTTCATTGCAAACATTCATTATACGGGTCATGAAGCCGGCGCTTGGATACGCTATTGCAATAACAGCCTGGTCTGCACCCGTTTTTTTAACTACATCGGGGATCTTGTCAGTACTGCCCATAACCTTGATCCCCTGGAATCTGAGACCGACTTTCTCAGGATTATCATCTACAAATGCAACCGGCTTCATCCAGAGTGAAGGATTTCTCCTCATCTCCCTGACCATCATCTGGCCTGCTTCACCAGCCCCGATTAGAACAGTACCCTTTGCACCCCTTGATCCCATAGTGAGGATGTGTTCACGAATAAATCGAGTGAAAAGTCTTCCCCCACCGATGAAGCAGACGATCAATATGAAATTGAGGACATAAAGTGAGCGCGGAAAAGAGCCAAGTCTATATACGAGAACCATATAGATCATGAAGAGCGCCTGACTCTCGGCAGAGGCCCGAATAATCCGGTGGAGATCGTGGACGGAAACGTACCGCCACCAACCGAAAAGCTGCCTGTGCAGTTGCAGGACAAGAAGACTGATTAGCAGGAAAGGAATAACAAAGGATAGACGCAGATATAGTACTAATGCGGTAATACTGAAGTCGAAACGAATCAGTATTGAACCGCAAAAAGCGGCAAGCAGAAAACCGATGTGGAGGATTAAGAGAGTCAGCCTTCTACTGACAGGATGCTCGTCAGAAGAGAAGTACTTTGTGATGACCCCCATTGCTCGACCCATAAAGAATTTCCCCGAATTCCCCCAATTATGGGATGCGAAAGGTTAATTAGGTGTGAACCATACTAAAAAACTGCCATTTTGTCAATAACATTTTTTATTATTTATGGTTTTATCAGTTATGTCAATAACCAAGCCAAAGATAATCACTAGCAAACTTGAGAAGCAGAATGCCCCTGAAATGCACGTTCACACTTTAATACGAAAATGAGAAATATGAACTGACTGGTCAACCCAAGAGCAATTACCATACTAACCTGGGCAAACGGGAATGTGGTAGCTGGCAATAGAGACAATACTCCCAGGGCACCTGCCATAGTCATCTCGATAACCGTTACTTTACGATGTGATCTACCGGTTGCCGTCAGCCTTTGATAAAGATGAGATCTGTGGGCCTCGTACCATTTCTCTCTTCTGACAACCCGTCTTACGAGTGTATAGACCGTATCGAAGAGAAAATTATAGAGGGGTAATGCCAGCAGCCAGAATGGTATTTTCAATCGTACAGACCCTATAAGCACTAATGCTGACAGCACAAAACCCAGGAAGAGACTTCCCGCATCTCCCATGAACAACTTAGCTGGCGGTGCGTTTATAAAAAGGAAGCCCAGGGAACAGCCTGCCACTAACGCTGCTACGAATGTCAGTGTTTGATCCCCCGCTCTGGAAAAATGTATTGCCAGAAATATAGATGCTATCAATGCCTGTCCAGCAGCAATTCCATCTATACCATCCATAAAATTAAAAAAATTAGTAAAACCGGAAATCCAGATCATTGCAAAGAATGCTGCTGCCAGCTTGCCAGCTTCCCATTTAAATGGACCTAATGGTACATGGCTAAACTGGAATCCCAAGAATACGATATATGCACATATGAATTCGAAAGCTAGTTTTGCCAAGGGAGATACATCCTTGAAATCATCTACCAGCCCGATAAAACCTACACCCAAAGCCGGCAGAACCAGATACAGACCCAGATGGGACCCAAAACCATGTGTAACAAAGAAGAACAAGGAAAATGCTATAAGTATAGCTACGCCACCCCCCCTTGGGATAGGTTTAGAGTGAGAACTCCTGATATTGGGGATATCCATGATGCCAAGCGGTTTGGCGATGAGCCTCCATGCTATGCATAAGACGAATGTGGATATGGCTGCAGATATGAATGTGATCATACAGGAGGTATTTCCTTATTCATCGATTCCTTTTCAGCAGCAACTAAATCGCTGACCGCCTGTTTTAGACGGCGTGGAATCTCCCAATCAAGAGCATTTTTTATCTTTTCATTGGATACGGTCCTCACCTCAGCAAGCCTGCTAATGGGGGACTCACGGCCAAGTAGACGCCACAGCCCTAAGATAGAAAAACATTGATCAGCCAATCTGATCGGATACCAGACAATGGACGGGAGTTTTTGCGGCATTAACTCAGGTCTGCCATCGGTAATCCATCCGAGTAACTGTGGTACAGAAATTTCATCATCCTCCGCAAGATTGAATATTTTATTGTCAGCACGGGAATCAAATCCGCAGCGCATCATCCCTTCTGCAGCAGTGTCCACACTGACCATACTCGTTCTCGAATCCAGATATGGAACTAAAGGCAGCTTCCTGTTCAGAACAGCCCGAGAGAGTCTGTTCAGATTACCCTTGCCTGCTGGAGCCACGATCGGAGCAAGACGAAGGATCGTCCACTTTATGCCTATTGATTCACACTGCTCCCGCACCAAACTTTCCATCTCTATCTTTGATCTGGCATAAGGTGTGCTGCCATTTAATGGATCGTCCTCCCTTGCATCGGTAAAAGCCTCCGCATAAACGGAAACGGAACTTGCCAGGACAACTTTTTTCACACGGGATCCCTCACAGGCCCTCAATACGTTCCTTAAACCATTGACATTGACTTCCCACAGTCTTGATCTATCTCTTTTTGTTTTCATACTCGCTTCATTCGTTACGGATGCCAGATGGAAGACAACTTCAGCGTCAGCAATTGACTCGCACCATTTGCCTGGATATCTGATATCCCCCTTCTGGTATCGAACATTCGGATAACTTTCCGAATCATTTCTTTGGATTGAGATGACGTCATGTCCATCCGCTGCCAGTTCCCTGGTCAACTGATAACCCAGATTACCAGTGCCGCCTACAACGACAACCTTCATTAAAGATCCTCATTGTCAGTAAAAAACCAAAAAAATTGCTAACAAACTGCAACTATCTTTGTCCATAGCAGAAATCCACTTGCTTTATAAACTCTCACCCAAATCAATATGACATAATATTAATAACAACATATCTCTTTACGACCGCTATGTAGGATATGATACTTTGAGTCTGGATTAACCTTGAAAACGAAGGCAACATACACAGGATGTTTGTATTTTACCTTCCGTTACTAAATATCTGTTCTTATTCATCCTCTACGGAGATATATTCGGGAAGAACTGACCTATCTTGGAGAGGGGTTTCATCAACAGCGTCCAGGGTTTGGGCTTCAAACCGTTTACCTTCCAAGCCTTGCGATCCATGAGATGAGCAGCAAGACGATTTCCAATAGAACTATTGCTCATTCCGCCGATTCTCATTTTTACCAGAACTTTTGGGATGTATATCGTAGAAATACGATGCTTAAAAAGTAATCTTAGCATCAATTCACAATCTGCTGCTGTACCCATATCCAAACGGTAAAGACCATATTTTTCATATATCCTTCTACGAACAAAAAAAGTTGGATGCGGAGGCATCCAACCCATATAAAAGCGTTTTGGGTCGTACGGTTTGCTTACCCACCGACGCACAACCCTGGTACTGTCCTCAATGCTCACATATTCAAGATCCCCATAACAGGATTCGATCGCATCATCTTTGAAGACATTGGTTACCATTTCGAGGACTTTTTCGTCAGCATAAAAATCGTCAGCATGGAGAACTCCAATGATACTCCCTTCTGCTGCCAAAATACCCTTATTAAGAGCATCGTACACACTCCTATCGGGTTCAGAGACAAAACAGATCCCTGTTTCATCTCTATATCGCTCAAGAATCTGAACTGTGCCGTCTGAAGATTCTCCGTCAATGATTAGGTGTTCAGAATTAATGGACTGATTATTAACGGTTTCCAGGCAGTGCTTGATCGTTTCTGCTCCATTACGAACAGGTGTGAGGACTGTAATTTTCATTAATTAACATCCAAGGTGTTATGGTGTGTAGTCATTTTTCCTATTTTAAAGAAATTTAATCATACTTTTTCATGACTCCAAAAAATATTTTGTCATAGAAACATTTCCCATCAACAAATGTTTAAAAAATCGTAAAACACTTCTCCTATTTCCCCATTCAATTCTTTTTGCCCCATGATTTTGAATATATTTTTCTTCGTCATTAAATTCAGCAGCGATTGCCTCAAGAGATTTCACATACGGCTTATATAGTAACTGTTTAACATAGCTGGATATGGGGAATCCGCCTAAATCTATCAAACCGTTTGTGTAGAAACGGACTGCATGAAAATGAAAATAGATAATTGGAAATATTTCGGTTGTCTGTTTATTTTTACAGAAAAGCCGATCGCTTTCTTCAATAACGTTAAATTGCTGAACATTCCAAGGCGCTATACCTCCACCTGGATGCCTTAATACATGGACACCCTTAAATCGCTCAGTCCAATCATCAAGGTACTTTTGATCTCCAAATTTTCCGTCTTCATAACGATCATAACACCATTCGTGGCATGCCTTGGACCACCAATTTAAAGCTTTATTTCCACGCTCATCATTACGGAAAGTAATGAACTGCACACAGTATATTCCAGATTTAGTCATCCGATCATATCTAGGGGTGTAACGATGTTCCGTGATGAGGATCGAATCATCACCCATCTCGTCAAGCAGTTGTTTTGGTGATTCCCAAAAAAAAAGGTCCGCATCCAAGTAGGTGCAGTGATCGAGTTTGAACTGATCAATGGAGTACCGAATAGTGCTCGGAGTACAAGTCCAGCAGTATTCTGCCATTGAGCGTGTTGGCTTTATCTCTAACAATTCGGTACTTTCAAATTCTTCCAAAGAAATAACGGTAACTTTATCCAAAGATAGATCTCTGAGAACATTGTAACATTGATCGTCAAACGCAAATATGTAGAGATGGAACGAGTTGCAATGTTTGAGGATCGATCTGTACATTGCAAGGCCGCGGGTGAGGAAATTCGAGTCAAACAAAGTGCAAAAAAACATCATGTCTTTATTCTTTACTCAGGCATTCTCAATCGAGTTTAATATCTCATGGAGAGCATCGCAGACCATTTGTTGTTCTGCATTAGTTAGAGATGGATACATTGGTAATGAGAAGATCTCTTTGGCAGCGGCCTCGGTAAGTGGAAAGTCACCTTCCTTATAGCCAAGTTTGCAATATCCAACCATAGTGTGTATCGGCCATGGATAACTGATATTGACGAAAATATTACGATCCTTGAGACCGGCGACAATGTCGTCGCGGTGCGGATGGCGCACAACGTATAGGTAATAAACATGCTTATTCCCTGAGGCTACTTCAGGCAACGTGAGTGATAAATCTGCTAAAAGTTCCCTATAGTTATTAGCTAGTTCACGCCGGCGCGCAATATAGTCATCGAGCCGTTTTAATTTGCGCCGTAGAATTTCAGCGTGTAATTCATCCAGCCGAGAGTTATACCCATGTTCCAGCGCGTAGTACTCATTTTCCATTCCGTAGAAGCGCAGTCGGCGCAGGTTGGTTTCCACGCTCGCACTGCTGGTCAGAACCATGCCACCGTCACCGTATCCCCCAAGAAGTTTTGTTGGGTAGAAAGAGAAGGCTGCAGAGTCAGAGAATGAGCCCGCCTTCCGACCTTTGAATTCTGCGCCGTGACTTTGGGCGCAATCTTCCATGATTTTCAATCCGTGTTTGTCCGCTATAGCTCGTATTTCGTCCATATTTACACATTGACCAAAAAGATGTACAGGCACAATGCACTTCGTCCGTTTACTGATTACGCTTTCTATCTGTGAGGTATCCATCAGATAGGTCTTCGGGTCCACGTCAACGAAGCGCGGAACTCCTCCAGATGTGACTATTGCTGAAACGGTCGGAACAGCTGTGTTCGAAACCGTTATAACTTCATCCCCCGATTCCACACCTATGGCGCGAAGGGCTAAGGTAATTGCGTTAGTGCCGTTGTCCACACCAATCCCGAATTTTGTCCCGCAATAAGCTGCAAACTCTGCTTCGAAACTTCTCCCGCTTTCACCCAGGATCAGTCGGCCTGAAGTGAGTACCTTTTCGATGGCTTCATGGATCTCTTCCCTTTCAGCCTCGTACTCCTTTAGATAGCTCCAGACGTGTATTGGCACGGTTTCCTTCATCTGTTTCTTCCTGTCTTTATTCCGACATGAGCAGTTTATTCAACACTTTTGCGTCAGACTGCATGATTTTGGCAAATCTTTCATGACGATTCATCCTGATACCCTCTATAACATCATAAATAAAAAGTGCGAAAGTGTCTGCCGGGGCTATAGATACTATCCTGCCGCAATTTTTCTGTTGCACGTCAAGTGTTGTTTCAAGATCCGCTGGCGGTGTGAAAACACGATCCATCGTGACAGTTACATCAGGGCCCAATAACTCCATCCTGTTGCTATAGCCGGTTTTGAACCCGAAGTGCCCCACCATGGCTCGCCCTCCGCTGTATGTCGCCAGCACACTAAAAGATATTTCGACTTCTCTGCCCCTTTCTCGAATAACAGGAAATATTTCTTCCGGCTCCTCTCCGAAAAACACGCGGCCGGAGCTTACTGCATAAGGGCCCAGATCCAGGATCGCTCCCCCGCCAAGATTCTTATGATATCGAAAATTTCCGCTATCCAATGGCGGGAATGAAAAAATGACGCTCATACAGGTAGGGCGGCTGTTTACCTCTTCAAAAGCATCTTTCGCCGCTTGGATCCGGGGATGATATGGATAGACGTTGGCCTCAGCCAAAAAGCATTTTCTGTTGCGGGCAAGTTCCATAAGACGGAGCGTATCCTCGTAAGTGGTGAAAGCCGGCTTATCCACAACAACGTTGTAACCACGCTCCAAAGCTTCTCGAGCCCACCTGGCATGTGAACCGTTCTCTGTTGAGATGTAAACAAGATCGGCCCTACCTTCCGATAGAGCAATTGAATAATCGTCCAAGATCCTGACGTTCATGCCCTCTGGAAATTCAGTAGACTGGGAGTTCGTAAAAGACGCTATATCAACCTGACGGATTCCAAGCGTTTGCAATGCAGGCAGGATTCGCCTTCGGGCGATACTGGAATATCCCAGAATAAGTATTTTTACATCTGATCCGCTCATAGCCCTATAATGTATTCTTATCCTGTTACAATTCTCCAAAAACATCCAGGCAGGAGATCAGGTTTCTGGCCTCGATATTAAAATAACCGTGCTTGGAAAAGTCGGTTATCTGTCCCAAGGTCATCCAAATATAACCGTCCGGCAGGTCCAATTCCTTATCGAGAGGTAATTCCAAGACAATGTACCTGTTTTGAAAGTCGTAGAACCGCCCTCCCTCTTCCGATTGAACCGCACTGTACCGGATCTGGTCGTCACGTAATTCGAGAAACAGATCTACGAAATAAGGTAAATCGGCCTTATCCATGACCTCCCCTATCCATGACGAATATGCCACTGTGGGACCCATCTGAATTACGTCTCGATTTCCTGGCTCCGGGCAGGCATGTACAAGGAAATGGAGTGTTCCCGCTATTTTTTTAGATAAAAAACCGACCATCCCATAGCCGGTATGCTTCAGGAGAGGTTGATCCCATTTGGGAACCTCACGACTATCCGCCAGAACAGAAACAGCAATTACGGAAAAATATTTTCCACTAATATGTTGAATGTCGCGATCCGTATGTATCCATGATTTCACCTCATTAAGTGGAATACGCTCCACAGCCAGATCGTATCTGGATCTCATCTCCGAGAACCAGCTTATTATCCGGTTTCCAGTGTGAAGTGAATAGGAAGACTTGCTTGTCGAGAGAAAAAGGTCTCTTTGAAATCCTGAAATGCGGCGGCCCGAGATGTTTATATGGGCGCTGCCGCCTGACTGTTTGAAGGATGTGTCGCTCCGCAGTCGACTTCCCAACAGAGGAATGCAGGAGATAACTGTCCGGGCGTCCATATTGACCAGATTGTCCATCGCAAGAAGCCGCTTTAGCTGGCCAAGAGTGAGCCAGTAAAAATCGTCTGCAGGGGTAAGATCCTCTTTCACCTCAACAATCATATTTCGGTTACGCTTCGCCATAAACCGACCGCCCTGCTCTGACTGGAGCTGATCTATAAGTATGTTAGATTTCGTTCCATCGATAAAATACTCAAGGTATGGCGGTAGCTTGCCCTTATGAACCTGTGTGAAGTTGCTTCTGGTGGCCTGTACAGTGGGAGAGAGTTGGATAATATTAGTATTCCCCGGTTCCATTTTCGCCTGCATGAGGAAGTGGTAAACACCTTCAAATTCTTTTATGATAATGCCGAGTATTCCGATTTCGGGTTGGTTAATGATCGGTTGATCCCATTGTCTTACCGCACCATAATTGGTTTTAACCCTAATTCCTTCAATGGTGAAGAACTTTCCCGATACGTGAGCCAACCGATAGGGATCCTCGGCAAAATACCACTCATTCATCTGAGCGAAATCTATTTCCTCAACAATAAAACGGTTAGCTTTTCTGCGCGAATGGAACCATTCTATAAATTCCTCAATGGAATGAAAAATTCCATTAGTTGCGAGGGCTGAATTGGTTAGTGCATTTTCAACTGATTCATTAGTTCTCATTTCTGTCCTGTTTGTCCTATCTCTTCCATATAATCCTCCCAGCTGCGGATCGATCTTGATATCTCGTAATGTGTATTCGCCAGAACCGCACACACTGCATCCTTTGAGAAGTCGTAAAGGCGTGTAAATACCATTCTCGGCATAAAAAGTCCTTTTGTCGGATCGTCAAGGTGATAGGTATTCGTCCTTGAGCCGTCCGAAAAATCGATCATAAAATCGCCCACCAACGCGATGACCACCTGGTCCGTATCACGATGGGCGTGCCCGCCGCGGTTTTTTTCGACATGATGCATGTAAAATACACGTTTTATTTTGAACGGTATATCCATCCCGCTCTCGATCGATGTAAGAACGCCTCTCTCATCTCTGTTCGATGGAAGATCGATCCATTTGATTTCGTCAAGAACACTCATGATGACACCTTGGTGTTCTGATCGCTATGATATTTTGTATCCTGCTTCATACGGGAGATAAAACCCTGTCTGAGGTTCGATGAGATGAGGCTGAAGATGTGTTCTAAAAGGTACGGAAGGAGTGGCGTGGTTGCTGGTAGCCTGTAGGTGACTGCCCAACGGTTGTCCAACTGCACAATTCTCCTAATCTGCAAATTATGGGGTGTGAGTAGTAGACCACATGGGTGTAAGGGACGCTTTCCACTCCGAAAGGTATGTGGACTAATCTGCGGGCGTAACAAGCGTTTGCCGTATTGATGATAGTGCCACCACCCGGCTGGATCACAGAATGGGCGGATTTTTATAGCAGGTTCGGGCTGGTTAAATGCTCCAATTTTTCGCCCGCACTGATTACATCTAACCTGCCCATCCGAGCCTTTCAGGATGTTGTGGGTAGCCGTAATATAATTTCCCGTGACCGAGCATGTTCCGCAAATCCCTCACAGCTTCCTCTGCGCTATCGATACCCACTACCATTAAAGCTGCTTTTTCCAAAGCCCCCCGAAGCCTGTCGCTGCTTTGCATTACTTGCTCCCAACCACCAGATGTAGCGAAATTGACACAGCCTAAATGCAGCATACTCTTGTTAGCGCAGTGTTCAGGATGTATTTTTCCTGTCCACCATTTTTCGAGGAAGCCTAAAGTGCGTTGCAAATAATCCCTTGGTTATTTTCCTGTCTGTCATCTGGAAGGCCCTGATGTTGAGCTGGAAGATGCTGTACAATATCTTAAATCAATCCAATTAAATAATTTTTTAGATGAATTACTTTACTTTTCGATTCCATATTGCGGAATTTTTCCGTATTTCCTAGTAACTAAATCTTTCTCATAATGCAGCCTTCGAATCTGGAAGGTATATTGGCCCTTCCGATGGATTCAAATTCAGCTATCGTTTCATAATCGTTTCGAAAAAAATCGCGAAAACGGCCTTTACTGAAAAACCAACACGGGAAAGCAGCCTGGTAGATTTCGGTGGGGACCCGCTGAACTGTCAAACGATCCTTTTGTCCATGAATAAAAGGTGTGCGGTCGAATATTATGTACTCAAACCCCATAGTTTTTATCTCTCCTAAAAAAGTGTATGGATTTTCCAGGTAGGAGATCACACTGCCAAAAAATATGGTATTAGGGGATCTGCGGGCCATGCAAGAATCAATGTCATAGTAGAATTTTAGAACTCTGTCTTCGAAGTTTTCCCTGCCGGCCTCGACAAAGGCCTTCTGCTCCACTATACTCCACTGAACGTTTAAGAGTTCTTCAAGAAATCTGAGGTTTTGAAAATAGGTGCTCCCCAGCGAGCCTCCGAAGTCGAGAATGTTTAATCCCCCTCCAGATCGAGCGGCAATCCACATCAGTGCCGATAGCAATGGCCAGGAATACTCTATTTGATCGAACAATACTGAGTCGCGTTCGTATACAGCCTCGCCTTTCTTTACTTTAAGCGCGGATTCCGTCACCTTTTCCAAGACACAGTCGCAGTCATATCCCGTAGAATCCTTCGCCGCCTTTTCCCAGGAATCATAGTCACCCCCCCATCTCACCCCGCGGATGCCGCTAAAAATACGCATTAGAAACGGAGGTATCCAGTTCCTTAGAAAATTTCCGAATATTTCTGAGGTTTTCATAGAGAAGAATGTATCTTTTCGAGATTATTCAAGCAACGTTCTGTCAAATCCATCATTTTCGCTCCCCTTTTTCAATTTCTGTAATACCTGTAAATATCCTAGTCTCTTCATTTCTAAAACAATGCGTAACTTATTATAGTTTGTTTTGAAATTGTTTAACCTTCTGGTTCACCGTCTTATATAACTAACGACGCTCGAAAATCGATATCACTGATAAGACTCACATCAGAAAAATGGCATTGTCCGGTCTTTATAGAATTCTTCTTTTTATGAAATTTATCGCACGTGTTGAAATGCGCCACTTTAATGAGAAGAAGAAACGAATTATTGCGTCACGCGCCTCGGAATTTTCCTCTACATTGACCCACCCCACATGAATTGGCCTTTCTGTTTGCTCAACGCTGAACCAATCAGACGCTCCGCAATGAACACCAGTGGTGTCGATTCCTATGTTATTAACAAGCGACCTTCCGGGATAGAGGGTCAACTTATTCTCCAGAAAAGCAGATGCGTACCACTTCACTGCCCATGACGACACCTTACCTTTTATTGTGTTCCTCAGCATTTTGGTATATGGGTAGGCTCCATTGAAATCAAAACGTTTCAAAAGACCTCGGGAGTTCAAGTGAGATAAAAGTTTTTGTCCGTCATTTTCATAAAGATTCCACCCCCTCTTCCAGGTTGCCCAACCCCAGCAATCTGCCCCTCTGAGGAAAAAAGTCTCAGGCAGCATGCCTTTTACAGGATACATATAACCGTGGATACTAATTACCCTATCATCCTCATCGTACTGCATTAATCCGTCGTTCATGAATCTCAAAAAATATGGAGATGTGACCAGGTCATCCTCGAGAACAATGACCTTACCAAATACTTGAACTTGGTCTGTTACACCTTTAACAATGGATTGGGCAAGCCCCATGTTTTCTTTGTTTTCGATAATCTCAATACTTTTGAAACCATCGATATTCCATAAATATTGTCGGACATTTTCCACCGCAATAATTTCCTTTTCGGTCTTTGGCCCGTCCGAATAGATAACCAACCGGCTATCTGATGCTAAGTCATTCATTTTCAGAGCTTCAACAGTCTGTTGCGTATGCCACAGCCGATTATACGTAAAAAGAACTATAGGAGCGAGATCAACAAGCATTCTTCACTATTTCCTATAATCCATTATACAAAAAATCACTTTCCTGAATTGGCATGGACGCCAATATTAAGGGGCAATAGATGCGGTGGACTCAAAAGCATTACCACTTTTATCTAAATTCAAAGTGTAGCCTTTTTCAGTAGTATGTGAGGAAATATGTCTGGTGATACTCATGCCGCCTCCATGAATATGACTACACCCTGGTATACTTCAGTTATAGTTCTCTCTCAGAGGTGGACCCCATTGGTTGGACAGGTTGGCGGCAGGTTTAAGGTGGAAAGGTTCATTGGTTATGCCGCCTGTTTTCCGGTGTAGCCGGGCAATGGCAGATCGAAGTATCCCTTATGGGGTGTCTTGTCGTCCAGTTGAGAATGAGGACGCTTCTTGTTGTACAGGTTGATCCAGTTCCCGATACCTTCCCGGGCCTCGCTTCCTGTCTCAAACGCGGTCAGGTTAACACATTCGTACTTCATTGAGCGCCACAGCCGTTCGATCTTGACGATATCCATCCACCGGCCCTTGCCGTCCATGGAGATCATAACGCCGGTATCTTTAATAGGATCCGGGTGAACTCATAGCTGGTGAACTGGCAGCCTTGATAATTTGAGCATTGACGGACGATACTGAGCCTGGGATGGTCGGGATGGACCATCTCCTGCCCCCGACCGTGGCTCAGCGACCGAAGGCTTTGGCCAAAAATTCAAGCTCCACGCTACAAACCGAATCAAATGGTGTGCCCAACAACACAAAAGGAGGGTGCTTCATTTATTCGATGTTTCGCTTTTTCTACATCACGGATGTAGAGCATATCGCCTAATTCGTTTTCCGTCTTGCGCCGCCATGCATCCAATTCACGATTGCGGGGATCATACACATAAGGCTCGTATCCATATCCCAACATCTTCTTATGCACATCTTCCTCGCTGAACCCATACCGTGCTCCATGCCCTCGCAGTTCCATCAGAATTGCGTTCGGACCATCTTTCGTGCCAAGAGTATCAGCGCCCCCACCAACCACTTGGGTCTCAAAGCCTTCGACATCAATCTTGATGAGTTCGGGCATACGATCCTGAACAATGCTATCCAGAGTCACAATCTTGACATCAACAGTCTTGCATGTGGTTTCCGTCTCCGTAACCACATGGTTGATGGAATCACGATCCAACGTAAACTTCAATTCACTAGTCTTCTCGCCAAGCCCGGCATTGATCGTCAGAACGCGATCATTCAGATCGTTAATGTTGACATTATCAAGAAGTCGTTGATAGGTTTGTGGTATCGGCTCAATACTGACACACAGCGCACCAACAGCCCCAGCCGCCAAAACGGTAAAAGTACCAATATTTGCGCCAACATCAATAAATAAATCTTCAGGACGCAAGTAATGAAGGGTGAAAGCCATTTCCTCGTATTCAAGCAGACCAACGTAATAACTCCCCGCCCCACATGTAATCCCCCTTTCTGCCATCAATCGGGTGTCATTCACGAAGGGAATAATTACTGGTAAATTCAACGTTCTGGTCGCCAATTGCCACCGGAAAAAGCGGACTAGCGACGAAACACGCTGTCCAGCACATATCGGATGATTGTTGATAAATCTCAAAACTGAATAGATAGTCATCAAATGTTCCTTTGCTTGTTGGTGCCGTATAGCAGATCTATGTGATGATCTAAATTTACTGGTAGCCGTGGTAGGGACCACTGGATTGCAATGGCATCTTTGGGAAGTTTTCGCCTAACGAAAAGCGTTTATCACTTCAATTTCGCATATCCCTAAAAGCAATAGTTTAAATGGTGCTAGATATTTTTGGAGTATTACTATAATTTCCCACGGCAATTATTCAATTATCAAGTTCAATATTTCAGAGGAGATGGTAGAATTCCAAAACTTAACTTGATTCTTTCATAAACACCAAATGGATGGAACTTGGAATATCTGTATTTTTTACGATGATGTGGATAGAGTTTACCTGATGGAAATAATGCAGGTCGTGGCCAGAAGTCATCACGTCTTGTTGTAAGAAGAGATAGAAGATGGTTACATGTATGCTCAATTGCAAGATTCTTATTAAAATATTCCTTTCCGCGAATGGACATTTCAGTCACAGTCTTCGGTCTCGATAACAGAAATGAAATACTGTTCGCGAGGTCTTCACTATTGCCTACTTTACTAACTAAACCACATTGAGAATCATTTACAATCTCCATCATTGCACTTGGGCAATCAGAGACTACTGGAACAGCACCCATGGACAGGCCATCTATCAGTAACATCGGACATGCTTCATATCTGGAAGGCATTGCCAAAATATGAGTGTATGAAAGAATCTCTCGTAGTGAGGTGAGTGGCAACGTTCCCTTCCAATCTATAGTCTTATTTAATAAGCCTGATTTTTTTAATATTTTTGGTGGTGATTCTGTACCACCAATCCAAATAACCTTCCAGTCCGCGTAGCTGGATTTCGCTAATATTTTTATAGCCTTTAAAAATACATCACAACCCTTGGTAGGATTTGAGCCACCAGCAAAAAGAATGACTTTTTTAAAATCATCGACATGGTGATTTGTTTCATAATGATAACCTTGAGGTGATTTTATTCCGTTATAAACAAGCTTAATCATTTCTGATTTTATTCCATAATTTTCATTTAATCCTAAGCACATATGATTGCTGGTACCAATGATCCAGTCTAAGTAATCGTAATTATGTATAGCAGCCGAAGTAATCAAACGGTGTTCGTCAAAACCAAATCCGGGGCGATAGCCATGGACTACACTTGCTCTTACGCATTCCGGAGGAAGGCATGGCAAAATATTGGCCGCGTAAATACAGTCACTAATCAAAATCGCGTCAGGACCAAATTCAATCACAGCCTTATAGAAATGTCTTAAAAGACGATATTCATCATTCCTAGATGAATTTGGTATCTTAGTGTGGTAAACAGTATATTCATAAACTTCCGAGTTAAGGTCATTATTGTCGGTTAAAAATACCATGACTTCATGACCTTTTTTTATAAGGCAGTTGCTGATCTCATCGACGTAAACACTGATACCGAATCCAGGTGGTAGACTTGAACTTGCGATGGCTATTTTCAAATATTAACCCCTTTGATATTTCGTTAACTTAAATATGAATCAAGATATTTTGAATAATAATCAAATGTCAGTTTTATCCCTTTCGACAGGGATACCTTTGACTCCCAACCAAGTATTTTAGCTATTTTTGAAGTATCTATGATTGAAGTGCCGGTTTCAGCCTTTTCATAGTCTCTTGGCCAAGGTACATAGCGAATCGAACCGCTTCCAATAGTTTTAACAACAAGCTCCGCCATCTTTCGAAATTCAATATTTTCGTGAGATCCCAAGAAATACTTATCACCATCTACAGTAGAGGATACACCAGATCTAATGAATGCTTCAACGATATCATCAATATAAATATAATTCCTCACCTGTTTGCCATCCCCAAAAATTTTTATTTCTTTGCCCTCCATAGCTAATCTCACGAACCAACCCACTAAGCTATATTTGCTGTGCTTAACCTGTTGACGGGGGCCATATGGATTAGTGATTCTCATAACTACTGTGCGAATTCCATAATCTTTGTGATAAATAAAAAAATACTTTTCGGCAGCAAGCTTATGAACTCCATAAATGGAAAGAGGATTCGTTGGATGGATTTCACTAATTGGGGACATTTGTGACGTTCCAAGAACGAGTCTTGAACTTGCAAATATAATTTTTACATCCTGGTTAACCTTTCTGCATGCTTCTAAGATGTTAAGCGTCGCCAGTTGATTAACCTCAAGATCCTCAAATGCAATATTGCCGCTATCAATATAACTAACCTGTGCAGCAAAATGAAAAATTAAATCCGTAGATTTGACTAGTTTAAGAACCAGATTTTTATCGCGCACATCTCCAATTACAATATCCATATTTTTTTTGTACAATGGGTCAATATTGAAGGGGTTACCTCCGTATCGAGGATCCTGCGAATCCAAAATAATTATGTGTGCACCGAGCATGCTCAATCGATTTGCGATACTACTACCAATGAAGCCTAAGCCACCTGTAATAAGAATTCGTTTGCTAGAGTAGAAAGTTTTCAAAGTATCGATGTTAAAATCCACTGATAAATTGTCATGCATTTATGCTTACCTCACCGATAAAGAGTTAAGTTTAATTGTTCAGTAATATTTTACACTTTATTAATAAATTTCCAAAAGCCACATCTCCTCTCATGTCTTTAAAGCTCAGATGTCCATTGTAAGAATGACGCTGGAGGATGCCAAAAGAAAGCAAAGGTGTGGGATTCAACGGTACAGGTCAGGCGCGCTATAAAGCGTCGCCTGCACCTGCTGGTTCGTCACTCCATGTGTTCCAGGTGCCTGTCCATTCAGGAGAGAAAGGAATGGGGCCACCTGATGCCCAGAAGTATAGATTGTGGCGATCCGGATACACGGTCTCGAATACGCAAACATTCTTGAAATGTGGCGTGAAGAACCGACGTAGGTCCTCCTTATCTTCGAATTCGTATTCGTGGTGAGAGAGGTGTTTCTGGCCTCCTCCCCTCTCGACTACCGTATGTCCGCTGAGAATTCCGCTCGTGGACATGCGAATCTTGATATTTTTCATGATGGCATCAATCTCCTCAGGCGTGAAGTGTTCGATGGCCGCATCCCACACGATATTGTCAAACATCCCATCGGGCATGTTTGTCCGGATGTCAGCCTGAACAAAACTCACATTGGCAGCACGATTCTTCCGTCTCGCTGTCTTAAGAATCAGAGGGTCAAAGTCGCAACCAACCACCGATCCCGACATTAGGCTATAAAAATTCCGTGCATTGAACCCGTCACCGCAGCAAAGCTCAAGAACTTGCCCCCCAGGCTTGAGACTAAGCGCTCCGTAGACACCTCGTTCGACCCACTGAGGGTTACGACTCTGCTGCCACAAGTAAAAGAGGTCAATATGGTGATCGAAATTCTCAGGTTGAGGAGGTATCCCCCATTGGACGAGCATCAAACGATGATGGGCGGAACGAGCCCAAGCCGAGGCCACCAAACATTCAGCTTGTGAAAGATTTTCAATCAGTGGTTTGAAGATGACAAGGGCCTTTCGCGTACGATCAAGTAGTGCTCTGATTCTCCAGTGCATCTTGTTTTCCTTTTTGTCGAACATTAATATCGTATTAGATATTAGAACTTGTTAATTGACGGTTTTATTTGAAACCAATGGTTCAGCTCCTATCGTCTGGCTTCACTAATCACCAATTACTAATTACTTATTACGCATAACGATTTAGCATCTTGGATCAACACACCTGGGACTTGTGGCAAGGGACTATTGACCAGCATTATTCAGGATAATATCTCTGTCCAATTATTGGTAGCACCGCTCACCATCCGGCCTTTAATTACTTGTCTATTAACCGACAAACAGATTCCTAAAACTATGTATGTAAGACGAGTATGTAATCCCGGCATAACAGATAAAATCATCATGTAACCAATGAGTAAACTTAAAAGCATGGCAAGCGTGTTTATATGTGCATAATTTTTATTAGTTCTCCACAGAGTTAACAGCCTACTAAATCCCTTTAAGAATCCCCATAGTAAAATAAACATAAAAATTAGACCTCCTTTAAAATATGCCTCGCCAATGATAAAATGTGGGTAAGAATAGATGCCTCTGTTCTGCATAGCCTTATCCATACCCATTGGTAATATTGAGGGTTCAGTAAATACCTTTTTTATAAAGAATGTATATTGTTCGCTCCTACTGAGAGCACTGGGTTCTGTCCGAATCGTTGCAAATCTTGAAATACTTGTTTGAGCAACGTTTGTAAGTGGTGATTTAAAAAAGAGGACAATAAATAAAATAGTGAAAATAGGGATAATCATTTTAAAATAATAATTGAATTTGTATGACATGCCACGCAAGTACAAATATAAGCTCACTATGATTAGAAAAATATAGGTGCCGATTGATGATCTTAAACCAGTCAAAATAAGGCTAAAGAAACCTAAAGCTAATACAATACCACTGAGAAAATAATTTATAATTGTTAAGCGATAGTGATTCCTGGCAAGAAGTATTCCTCCCAAGGAAGCGGGAATAAACATTACATATAGACCAAGTGAAGACCAAGATGTTCCCGCTACAATTCGTAATTCCTTTCCTCCAATTTTAATGTCAGTTGGTGCGAGGATACCGATGTAAGCTAAAATTAATGCGATTGGTACTATTGGTGAGCAAATAAAACATGTTCGTAATATACTTTGAATGTCTTCAATGCGGCGAGGTTTCAAATAAAAAAGTAAAATAGGACCTATTGGTAATAATTCCCAAAACGAACCAAAGGCAAGACTTCCATCCAAATACCCACCACCAATCCCCATCAGAAAAGCTATAACAAATAGCAATCCATAACTTGGCCTAACGTAATGCTTTAGATTTAAAATGACATCGCTCAGGATAAGTGGTAACGCCACAAGTTTTGTTCCAGAATAAACGGATATATCAAGGTTAAAAAAGTATGCCGGAGCCCAGTCTAACATTAGGGCAACAGTTACAACAATGGTCAATTTACGATCTAAGTTGTGAATGTTCATAATGCCGGTTTAGTATAATCATAAATGTTTATCGAAAACGATTCTTAATATACATAACTAATACAGAGCAGCGATCATTAGGTTCCTTCTATTAAGGACACAATCCATTTTGTTGTTTCATCAACAGAATTAAAGTCAGGTAAAAAGTTGGCGACCTTTTTCCCTAAATCTGTTTCATCATATTTATCAATAGAACTAGCCTTTTCGCTAATGTAGTACATCAATTTGCTTTGAGATTTTATAATGGGTAATCCGAATTCCCATACTGCCAGATTTATCGGTGCACGACTTTCGATGCTCAACAGATAGCTACATTTAAAACCAGCATAATAAAAATCTAACAAAGCAGTAGAGCCATAAGAGAATACTAATTGCTGCTTTGATGTTTTGGCTAAATCTATACCCTTCTCAGACAATACCATGGTATCTAAATATCGGCCTTGTATTTTTCGGTATTCTCCAATATTCATAATCCCTGGATGCAGGATAACCTCCACTAAAGTATTTCTTTCTTCGTTCATCATATTAATGACTTCACATAACCATATCAAAGTTGTTTGTTGTTGTAATTCTAACTGTTGTTCGCCTTTACCATAGTTAGTATGAATGAAAAGAATTATATCTTTTTTCATTTTTCCATTATTAGTTTCCTCTGGGTTGTAAATATTTTGGTTAACATTTCTAGCAAAGCTTTCAATGCGTGGTGATCCGACAATTCTAATCCGAGATTGCTTATTTTTTAATGGCTCCAAGCATTCATGTACTTCCTGGCCGATAAGACCTATATATTTTGCACCCGACTTAAAAGATAATGGGGTGTATGGAATATAACACTTCAATTTAGTTCTCAATCGATCAGCGATTCTCTTCAATAGTTTACCTTTTACTTTTTTTATTGGAATATAACCATCTTGTAATACAGCAGTTTTAATACCAAGTTTATTACATATAAATATCATATATGAGTTGATCATTATGTGATCTACACCAAAAACTGCTAGAACCGGCTTATTTTCTTGCAGCCAACTATTCCATGCTACTTTAATACTAAATAGTGGCAAATACCTAATTAAATACCTTCTGTTGAACAATATATTTAGCCCTTTATTAATTCCCGGACGTTTTAACACCGTTATTTTACATATTTTTTCATTACATATTTGCTTATATTTAGGAAATTTGCCTTCGTAATTGTCCAATAAAATATAATGTATTTCATAGCCCGCTCTTTTCAGCGAGAGCCTAATTGCCATAAAGTTTTCCCACTGTATTTTCGAACTAATTATTAACGCTATGGTTTTTGTCATATTTATATTTTCCAGCTAATTGTCATAACAATATTAATGCAATATTTTGTATTTGTGCTTATATCATCAGCATTATCAGTTCTTTTTTATATGTACATTCTATATTTGAGATATTTATCATGGTAGTACGAGTTAACCAAATAAATGTATTTCTATATTTATTTTCCTTCTACTTCTCTATTTCGAATAAATAATTTCCTTTTAACAACCGCAATATTCTCTATTATGTATTTTCTTGTTTTAATACATAAATGCTATCTTTTATTAACTCCATCATCCCATAATTCATAAATCGGTCTAAAAGGAATACATTTAAAACATAAATCGTTATTCCAAACAGTATCAAAACAAATAATACTCCAACATTGACCTGGTGCAAAAAATATAATTTTAAAGCATATATTGACAAACCCATAATGACAGTATTCATCACAGGGAGTACAATAGGCTTAAAAAATTCCTGAAGTGAGCACTTCATTAATTGGATAGCCTTAAACCATATAATGGGAGAAGTTACAAGAACACTCAACAAAAGCGCAAATGCTGCTCCCATTAAACCCCATCGGGAGGATAACGGATAAATACTAATAATTAAAGTTATTACCCCAAAAGTCGATATCCTGGTTCCTATGGCAGGTTTTCCGGATGCCTGAAACGCAATGCCGGCAGGTGTATTTATGAAGTTAAATATCGCTTGTAAACATAATATTTGCATAAGAGGTACTATTGGAAGCCATTTATCCGTTAAAAACAAATGGACGAAATCCCAGCTCAATACAAATAAACCTCCCGCCATCGGTATCCCGATAAAAGTTAAAAGTTTCAGCGTCTTTAAATATGCTTTTTTGTATCTGACGGGATTTACATGCAATTCAGAGTAAGCTGGGTATCCAACCTTCCACACAATTTCGCTTACCTGCTGAAATATCATATTGGAAAAGGTGCCGGCTCTATTGTAAAATCCGAGCATGGGAATACCAAGGAATTTCGCAATAAACATGTTCATGCCTTGTTCTCGTATCATTACTATGATAGATGACCCTAATATCCATCTCCCAAATTTAAACAATTCCATGGCTTTTATTGCATTAAATTCCAGGCGAGGCCTATAGCTGTGCATCACATAAGAAAGTGCACATGAAAAAATTTGATTTGCTAGACTTGCCCAAATTAAAGCCCATACATTCCCTAATATGTACGCCAAAGGGATAACTAACGATATATAGACCACCATTGGCGCTATTTCCAAGACAAACTGTTTGTGGAAATCAAGATTCTTTCGGAAATATACCACTCCGATGTTGCGTAGTCCCTGAAATATAATTGATATACTGATTACTCTTAGAATCACCATTGCCCTTGGCTCATTGAAAAACAAAGCCATCCAGGGAGCAGCCAGGAATATGATAATAAAAATAATTAAATATCGCGATAGTTCAAATGTCCATGCAGTATTTAAAAACTCCTCCGGCCTATCCTGTTTCTGTATCAATGCTGATTCAAAACCTGTTTGTGTACTCCCTTGTGAGAATGCGATTATAGACATCGCTATGGCCATTAAACCAAAATCTTCAGGCGCCAGGAGTCTTGCTAAAATAACAGCACTTACAAGATTCAATGACCTGGCCGATATTCCAGCTGCGGTTACCCAGAGGGCTCCCTTGCTGACCTTACTTGAAAGAGAGCGACTAGCTCCAAGGCCTGGGTTATCTTCGAGTTTAATTGGCATATAATAGGTTTGAGGAAAATAAGGTTATGCTTATGTCGAAACAGAACCTGCCTGGAGAGCACTCACCCTCAACGTGCATCTAAAAGGTTCTGTCGGCTCAATATTTGCCTTGGATGTATCGTCCATCTCTTGCGCGGACCAGAATAAGCGACATAAATAGGAGTTTCCAACTTTTTGGAAACTTATCGCACCAGCCAAGGCGCTGGCCGATCTATTAATATTGACATCAATGATATGTCTGTGGTCACCCAGTTTGATGAAGGAGCCTGTGCAGCCAAGTATGTGGCTTGCTGATACCAGAAACGATACCGAACCACCGTGATTGAACGGTTCAGTCATATTATAGGTTTCAAGTTCATTCCCGCCATTATGGACAGCATAAAACAGATGTCGTTGAGAGAAGGCTTCTGGATTTATGGTGATGTAACCGAGCCGAAGGGAACCTGGTAAAGTTTGGGGTTGGTCTAGTTGGTATTCTATTTCAATATATGGCTGACCGCTACCTGTATGAATACGAAAAGATTTACATAGGTTCCCGCAATCCAGTTGAATTTTCCCTTGTACCTTGATCGACGTATCCTCGTGATGATAAGCGACTTTCAGCGACTCAACAGGTTCAAGATCGGTGATCCTCCTGTGCCCCGGCGCTTCCTGAACCAGGTGCCCTGTGTAGTAATCAGCGCCCCAGTTAATGTCGTCGTAGTAGCCGTGGTGCATTGTGCCGCACAGCCAATCGTCGGAAACATCCTTGAACCACAAAGCATCGATTGCCAATCCACGGCGGAAGTTCAGGCGTAGTTTAATCGCTTCTGTCTCAACGGTCAGAAACGATTCATTTCGCGAGATATGAACATCATCCGGCATTGCAGCTAGGGAAATATTTTGCTTTGTTCCGGAAATGTTTATCAAACCCGGTTGTAATCGGTCCGCTCCAATTTTTTTCTCAAATCCAAGCAGCCTGGCCTTATACGATTCCCATCTGTTTTCAGTAATATGCGTCCTGAAATCGCTGCTCCACAGGTAGCACAGTTCCTTCCAATTCTCTTCAGTTGATTGCTGATTCCTTTTCAGTATTTCATGAATCCGCCAACTGATGGTGTTTATACCGAGATCATCCCTGCCGGTAACAGCCCAGCGGGTTATGTTGTATTTGCCCTGCTTTTTTACCGGGATGGGGCACTCCGGGGATTCCAGGGAGAGCCGGTTGCCGGCACCGGGTATAGAAAGCATGTCCATAACGCTGCCAGGCGCTACCAGCCGAAATCTGGCGTCGGCTTTCAGCGTCATAAATAGCTTCTCGAGCCTTTCCCACTCGCTTTCGTTGCTGAGATCTGCCTCCGTGTGATACCGGCCGGGACGGAAATCGAAGATCTCGACATCATTCCCGTACAAGGACATGGCCCTTGGGCTTTCTGAAAGGTGGGATGTCAGGTAGTCGAGGTATTCTTCAAGCTCCATCTCTCCGTGGGCGTAGCGCTGGAACTTCTGGAAAGCGATGGACTTGTTCCACAAGAGAGGGAGCTCCTCGCCGTGCTGGCCGCAGGCGACCTGGGGCAGGTAGCGCCACTCCGGGTCCCACTCCGGGTGGAACCGGGACGGGTTGTCCCACTCCATGACGATGCCTTGATAGCCGTTATTCAGGTAATGCTGGATAAGACCCGCCGAATAGGCCTGCTCGGCGACCAGGGCGATCCTGGGTTGGATTCCCAGGAGATCCCGGTAGACTTGATTGCCAATGCGCAGGTTGGCGACGTTGACTTTCGCTGGCACGAGTGGTCCGATAATTTGTGCGTAACCAGACCCGACGAACTCGCAAATACCTCTATCCAAAAGAGTGCGAAACTCAGCAATCCAGTTCTTGTCGAGTTTTCCTATGGCTTCAAGCGTGCAACCCGATGCTTCGATACCGAAAGGAAGGCTGTGCTTTCTCGCCAAGCGGAGCAGAGGCCAGTAGCACTTTTCGAGCACCTCCGGCCTCTGCTCCACCTCGATGGAGGAGTACATGAGATTGAGGTGGAAGATGGAAAACAGTTTGAGTCGGGCCATCGTTTATTGCTTGCGCTCAGTTTGAAAACCGGTACGCTTCTGGACGGCCTGTTTTTTCCTGGCCATCGATCATGAAGGTCACCTTGTCGTAAACATAGTCGATGATCTCTTGCGCTTTGTCCCTATTTTGAGCAGTGGTAATAAACACACCTGCCCGTTGTCCGTGATGGGTCATAACAGGTATCTGATCACCAGGTTCATATGCCAATTCCAGTTTCACGACATTTTCCAGTGAACTGCATTCCTGAACACCCTTTATTGCTTCAAGCCTACCTGGTGGTGGAAAAAAATATCGGTTTGCCACTGTCATATTCTTGGTGGGTTTTAAAAGTTCAAAGTCAGGATTCTGCCCCATAGCGATATCAATGACGGTCTCAACGTAGTTTACCCCTGTTCCAAGAGGTACCAAGCTTTCGCAAAAGTCTCCCCCACTCAGCCTGGCAGCTATTTCTATTATTATTGGTCCCTTTTTGGAACAGAGGACCACGTCACCTTTCGCAGGACCGCGGTCGATTCCGATTGCTGCTGTCGCTCCCTCCACTAATTCGCAGATCGATCTATATGTACCAGCATCCAGATTGCTGGGGATCCAACCTCCATTTTCCATGATATTTGGCCGGAAGGATTCCATACCCTTGTAAACCCTGTCAGCAAAACCAGGTGTGATCGTTCGGCCTTCGAAAAGAATCGATTCAGTGCTATATTGATCTCCCTCCACAAACTCCTCAACCATGATCTGTCCATTCCTGGAAAAAGAGAGGGCATATTTGAAAGCATCATCAACATGGTTTGGATCTAGGATCATCCTAACACCGCGGGACCCAGCCCTGTCTGTTGGTTTGATCACAAGGGCCTCACAGCGCCACTCTTCCCAACAACGGACAATGTCAGCCGGCGTTTCGATAGAGGCGAATTCAGGAACGGGAATCCCCATTTGCCGGAACCTTTTCTTCATTTCCAGTTTGTGGGTAGCCAATCTCGCTGACTCCCAGCTTGGGCCGATCCAGCCGAAGTAATCCGCCACAGCCGATACGATGTGCGGTACGTCACTACCCATTGTGCTCACGCCTGAAACGTTCATACCCCGAGCCATGATGTGCTCCACGTAGGCGATGACTTCGGAGACGTTACTGAAATCGATGATACTTGAATGGGTGGCTATTGCAAGACCCGGGGCCGAAGGGTTGGCATCGACCACAACTGTCTCATATCCCATTTTGTGGGCCGTGCGGATCATGAAAAGCTGATCGCTGCCGGCGCCGAGGACCAAAAGGGTTTTTCGTTTAGATTCATCCGAGAAGCTTGCCCTACTTCCAAATGAGGAAGAATATGAATTTGACTTAGCCAAGGTAAGCTCCGCCACTCACACTGATAACTTGTCCTGTGATATAGGAGTGTTCATCTGAAGCGAGGAATATACAAGTGTTTACAACATCTCTAAGTTCACCAGGTTTTTTTAAAAGGGTCATGTCAATGATATTTTGTCCAGCTTCGCTGCCCAGTTCGTCACGTGTTTGATCAGTGAGTATGATCCCCGGTGCAACAGCGTTAACTAGTATGTTATAGGGAGCACCATACCTTGCAACGACCTTTGTTAAGCTGTTGAGTCCGGCTTTTGAAACTGCGTAGTGAACTGTCTTTGGACCATGATATTGTCCCGCGACGGATGATATGTTGATAATCCTTCCACCATTCTGTTTGATCATGTATGGGAAAACTTCTTGGCAGGAGAAAAAGGGCCCCTTGAGATTGATCGACATGACTTGATCCCAATCTTCATCGGAAATTTCGTTGAAAAACCCCCTTTTGTTTATCCCGGCATTATTGATGAGTATATCGATTTTTCCAAAGCGCTCATAGGTCAGTTCAAACAGCTCTTTGAAGTTGTCGCGTTTGGTGACATCCAATTTTGTGACGAATCCTTCCCCGTTGATATTGTTTATTTCTTCAAGCGTTTCATGGGCGGCCGATTTGTCGGTAACGTAGGTGATAACAACTTTCGCATTTTCGAGGGCGAAGCCCTTAACGATCGCCTTGCCGATCCCGCGGCTTGAACCTGTTACTATTGCGACTTTGTTCTCCAGTCTCATCGCTAGTCTCCGGTTTTATTTAGCTTTCTTCCCATTACTTTGATAAGGGCGCTCTTAATGGCGTCATCACTAATCCCGTATTTTTCAAATAGTTCAGTATGCTCACCGCTTTTTCCGAATTCGTCTTTAATACCAAGGATTTCAATGGGAACGGGGTTCCTTTGGACAACTAATTCTGCAACGGCACTGCCCATCCCTCCAATAATGTTGTGGTCCTCGACGGTAACCAGGGCTCCCGCTTTATCACAACAATATCCTATTATCTTTTTATCTATCGGTTTGATTGTTCTCATGTTCACCACACCAACGGAAGTGCCATTATTACTCATTTCCGTTGCTACATTGATTGCAGGCCATACTCGCGAACCGCATGCAATGATAAATACATCTTTCCCGTCGATCAAAAGATCCGCCTCATTTATTCCGACCTCCGCTGGGTTCTCGTATATAACCGGCGTTGGACTTCTCCCGATTCGCATGTAAACCGGACCGGGTTCATTAATAACGTACTGAAGCATAGGTTGAATTTCATTAGCACATGCAGGGACCAGCACTGTAAGTCCCGGGATGGAACGGCATGTAGCAAGGTCTTCAAGCATCTGTGCGGTAGCTCCATCAGGACCAACGTCGACCCCCAAATGGCTGCAGCATATCTTGACGTTCCGATCCCCGTAGCAGACTGCTGTTCTGAGTTGTTCATGGGCTCTCATTATCGTGAATGCACCAAATCCGACAACAAGCGGGATGAGCCCGGTGTCTGCAAAACCTGCTGCAGCTGCCATGACGTTCTGTTCTGCGATACCAAACTGTATGACACGGTCTGGATAGGATTCAGCAAATATCTTTGCGCCGGTACCTCCTCTAACGTCAGCATCAAACAGATAAAAATCCGTTCTATTTTGAGCAAGAGTTAGCAGAGCTCTACCAAATCCCTCCCTGAGAGAAATCGAATCCCCTTTATCAAAAAAGTTAAAATCTAATTTGGCCCTCATGGGTGACCTTCATTATTAAGATAAGTTGCCTCTATTTCCTCAAGGGCTTTGGATAAAATAGTTTCGTCGATCGGAACAGTGCCATGATATTCGGGTTTATTTTCCATGAAAGAAACCCCTTTTCCCTTAACTGTGTTGGCAATAATAAAAGTTGGTTTGCCTTTTATCTTCCGAGCTTCTTTAAAGGCTTCTTTGATCTGAATGCAGTCATGACCATCAATTTCCAACACCGACCACTTAAAAGCTTCCAGTTTGCTCGTTAATGGTGAGAAATCCATGGTCTCAGTGACGAAACCGTCCTGTTGTATTTTGTTGTAATCGAGCAATGCGCAAATGTTGTCAAGTTCATGGTGCCCCGCAGCCATTATCGCTTCCCAAGTGGAACCTTCCTGCATGTCTCCATCTCCAAGAACGACATAGGTGCGGAAACTCTGTTCGCTTACTTTTGCTCCAATGGCCATCCCTATTCCCTGTGAGAGCCCCATGCCAAGGGAACCTGATGGAGCATCTATACCTGGTATCTTTACAGAAGGATGTCCTTCCAGAATTCCGTCGATTCTTCTGAACAACTTAAACTCTTTCATATCAAAGTAGCCGCGAAGACCAAGTGCAGCGTAAAGGGTTGCGCATGCGTGGCCCTTTGAAAGGATAAAGCGGTCACGTTGAGGGAAATTAGGCTCTTTCGGCTTGACGTTCAACTCCGAAAAATACAATGCGGCAATGACGTCTGCTACGGATAGACTTCCTCCTGGGTGTCCAGCAGGACTATGGTGGATCATTTTCAAGGTCTCAATTCGAAGTAATCTTGACCACTCGCATATTTTACAATGGATGCCTTCCATTCGATCTCCCTTTAAAAACCAACCGTTGTGACAGTAAATCCCTTAGGCCTGACAGGGTGTTACCCAACTTGATCACGAGAGTTGAAAAGTATTTCATGTTTTTTATCGTTGACCAATCTCATGACTGATCCTTTGATACTCGCGGCGACTTTAGGTGTAGTGGGTGCAACAACAATTAACATGTTGTCAAGTTTTTCAAGCTCATTTGGCATAACTACCGGTATGCCAAGTATTTCCTTTTTTGTTTTTATTGGGTCGGAATCCACTAAAGTAATTTTGTTAAACAAAGTTTGGTCAAGATTTTTCATAATTTGAAAGGCCTCATCGGAACAGCCCCAGATGACTATGTGAGGAATTTCTACAGCCTTTTTTTCTATTTGAGAACAGGTATGTTGGATTTTGGCGTCCTCTAATGAAATATACTTGAGAAACCTTTCCTTAGCGTGTTCCTGTTGAGGCGTTTTTCGAAAGAGCGCCATTAAGCTTGGGTAATGTAAAAAATCATGGTGTTCCATAGCTACAATTGAACAACCTAATCTTGAACCTAGTGCATTTAGAGAGCTCTCTGAAAAATGATAAATATGGTTGGGATAAACATCGTTGTATGTGCTTTTTCTCCCGCGCGAAAGGAGTTCGATGCTAGGCACCTCAAGAAACAAAGTTGAACCCTCCTTAAGCAAGGCGAGGTGGTTAGTCATGAATTCAAAAGGGTTGGATAAGTGTTCAAGAAGGTGGACAGCTGATACTAGGTCGAACTGTTGACCATCCAGGCTTTCGCGGTCCTCAAAGATGTTCAGTCCTCTATTATTACCCTCAAGACGCGCATCCTTGGATTTTTCAATGCCATAAACGTTAAAACCAGCCTCGATGAGGAGTATCATCAAGTTGCCCCTGGAACAACCGATGTCCAGAGCAGTGGGAGCATTTGTCTCGGGAAAGTGCTTGAGTATAAAATCGAAAGATTTTGACAATGATGCCATTCGAAGCGGGTTGTCGAAGAAACTGGCCGTGTAATAATCATGAGCAAAGAAATTTAATTCGTCATGGAAGATGCACCCGCAAGTCGCGCAGGAAAAAAATTGCAATCTTTTTTCCTCAAGTTCGGGATTTAAAAACGAACCGTCTGTAATAGGTAGAAGTTTCTCTGAACAGCAAACACCACAGGACTTGGCATCTGTCTTGTTATAATACATCGAAAATCTTCCTTATAAAGCTTATCCTACTGGTTCGATAATAAATTTCAGAGTGATTAACGATTTTAGCATTTTACTGTATATATCTTCCCTGGATGTACCAGTGGCCCATATGAAACCACAAAGTGAGGTGTTGTCTTTGTGTTTCTTGATTAAGTCACCTGGAGATATTCGAAGAAATATTTTTTGTATCCCTTCGATGGTTAGAGCCTCATCGAGGTTTTCTATTGAACTCAAAGTACCGACTTCCTCAGGGAAAATACCCATATATCCTGAATGACAACTTGGAGTGCCGGGTAACAGGTGTGAAAAAACATGCTCTCCTGCGATGTACGAAAACCATGCTTCAATGGGGCTGTTATTATGGCAGTATTTCATTACATATGCTGTACTGACATCACCATGAAACCTATGGGCCAATTCTAGAAGAACCGGACCCTTTTCGGTCCAAATGATATCAGCTTTAATAGGGCCTGAGGAAGGTCCAAGAAGAAGGGAGGCCTCGAAGACGAGGTCGTGAACTTCCTTTTCCTGATCTGGATCTAAGGATGATGGGTCGCATCCCCAAATTGGATAGTGATATGGTGGTGGGCTGAAATACCTTTCCATTGTACCACAAGGATAATAATTTCCCTCGATTATAAGGCCGTTTACGTCTATATGACGGCCTAAGACTAACTCTTCAACCAGAACTGTTCTAGAATATTTTTTTGCCCTTTCAAATGATTTAACAAGGTCAGAGGATTGCCACGCGGAACTTACGCCCTGACTGCCACTGCTGTCTGGTGGTTTGATTATTAGTGGAAGGTTGATATTGCAAGCCAGGCTTGACAGCTCATCTAATGTCTTGATTTGCTCTCCTTTAGGTATCGGCAACCCTTCCCGCTTCCAGATTTCTCTTGCTCGGGTCTTTTCAAGGGCGTTTTGGACGGCTGCTATCGCTGGGCCAGGCAAAGAAAAAGTATCCGAGATCGCTGCAACAGCCGGTAGGCCGAAGTCGTTGCTGCAGTACGCGCCAACGAGATCGTGTTCCTGGTTTATGCTTTGAGCTAATTGTAGGAGAGCATCAACATCCGTTCCACTGATAGTTTCAAAACGATCTGCAATTGCTCGACCCGGACAGCTGGGATTCATATCTGTCAGTACGATGTAAAACCCAGCTTCCTTTGCCCACTGAAGAGAAGGCAGTTGAAGCTGGCTGCCGCCGATATGAATGATAGCTGAGTATCTCTTCATGTGGAGACCTCTTTGCCGCCGGTATTCTGGAGGAGCCATTCGAGGTGTTTAGGAGGATAAGCCATGTTGTGACTGGTGGTTCCCAAGATTTCAGTGAATGTTTCAATGTTCCTGGTCAGGGAGGTTTCCTGAATCAGGCCATGCTCCCAAGTCAAATCGAATTTTTCACTACTATAGTACAGGGTTGTGGGAATGCATTCCCCACTCGGGAATTGGCATATCCCGTCTGTGGCGACTTCCAGAATGAGAGCCCAAGGGTCGAACCCTTCACAGGAGGCCGGTAGCAGTATGTCCAAGATCAAGTCCCCGGTCAGGTCCGCATGAAGTTCGATGACGTGGGGGCTTCCCTGAAAGTCGATTCTGAAGCTGAGAACCAGTATCGCGGCCACCTCCGGAAAAAGGGAAGCAAATTCGTGGACGATCTTTTTCATGTTTTCCTCGGCGACTGTTCCGTAGGTCACCGATGGTGTGGAAATACCCAGACCTGAAATGGTCCCATCGTTCATCACGGCCACGAGTTCGTCCCAAAAAGCTATTATCTTAGCATCTCCCTTATTGGCAAAGAACATACAAGAGACATCGATGCCTTCAATGTATCGTTCAATTTCAGCACATTTGTTCTGTGAAGATCCCCCGGCGGCTATGACACATCTGTCAAGCGAATGTTTATCGGTCACGAGATATATATCTTTTTTCCCCATCATGGTAAAATCGGGCTTGACGATCACCGGAAGAGGAATATCCAGTTTGCCCAGGTCATTGGGCGACATTTTCCTTCCAACGGGAACTGCAAAGTTATGACTTTTTAAGAACTCCCTCATGCTTGATTTTTCGGTTGAAATCCTGGCAATAGTGTCATTAATACCAGACAACGAGAAAATCCGAGAGATACAGGACGCTGTGTACAGTGCCTGTCCTGTGGTTCTTGCCAATACTCCGCACAGGTAGTACTCCTCCGATATTTTTTCCAATTCACGAATAACACCATCTGCATCATGGGTGCTAAGGTTCAGGTTGATGTCAGAATGACGAAAACCCGATGCTTCCTTATCCCTGTCAACGGAAACCACCGTAAATCCCATCTCCCGGGCCTTCTTAATGAGGGAAATCTGGCTTGGACCAGCTCCCAGATTTATCACTGCAGCCTTTTTTTCAGAGTGCCTTACCATGTCATCCCTTGCTGGCGATAATTTGTATCTCGCGGCCCAGACCAAGGTTTGCGAGGGCTGAGTACAACTCGATCTTCAATTCAATTTTTTCCGCTCTTGCCAAGTTCTGCTCAAAATTCATCCTTTTTTTATGGCACTCCCGCCCCAGCCGGTCGTTGCCCACGTAGTTGTCACCCATGAGAAGGAACATGTCGATGGGAAAGGTCGTCGTGTGGCAGACGATATCGAAACCGTTCTTCACGAGGAGTCGACTCAGGGAATCAAAGGAAAAATAGTTGATGTGATGAGGGGGTGCTACCCACCACGGATCAAAACTGCAGGCCTCCCTCAGCGCCACTTGAAACGGATTATAATCGTTTGGCACAACAATACAGAGAAGCCCGCCCGGATGGAGTAGTCTCCTGGAAAGTTCCACAATCCCTGAGGGTTCACGGATGTGTTCCAGGACCTCGCTCATGTGTACGACGTCGAACTGTCCTAAGCCCTCAACGATATCTTCGCTCAGGAACTCATCGACGATCTTCAGCCCAAGCTCCCTGCTGTGTGCCTCGGCCTGTTTTGAAGGTTCGATTCCAAGGCCGTCCCAACCCCTTTTCTTGCCGTGGTGGAGGAAGAATCCTGGCCCCGAGCCGATATCAAGTATCCTGCGCCGATCAGGAGTGAGAATTTCCTCGAACTTGTCGTATCGCTCGCTGTATGTGAGGTTCCACCAGTCCAGGTCTTCCCGGTATCTTTCGAGATAGAGGGGCTTCTCGATGGAATAGTACTCATCCCGGTAAATCTCCTCCAATTCCTCGGAGGAAGGTATCGGGATAATGTGCTTGAAACCACACGGTTCGCACTCGATGACGTCGAACCCTTTAACGGTGTCGATGACAGTGCCGTTGTGTTCCTTCCAATTTTTCCTTTCAGCCATCATTGCTAACACTCTCAGAGCAAACAATTTCCGCTATCCTCTCCACTCCTTGCCCATCCGTGAGAGAATGTGCTCTTGCGCCCATCATGTTTAACCTGGACCGATCGGTCAATAGTTCCTCGACCTCCTTTTGAATATTTTTTTCGGTAACAGTGTCATGCAACCCAAGGTTGACAGCTATGCCCGCATCCGCAAAGACCTGAGCATGATTGAAGTGGTCTTCCGTCAGGCACAGGTACATTGCTGGAACCCCCATGACCGCCAGTTCGTAGGCTGTCACTCCGAAGGAAGCCACCGCCATTTCTGCCTCGGCCATCACGGCGGCCATGTCCCCAACGTCTCTTTTCACTTCGAAAGGGTACTTCACGGTACCAAGCAGGTCATCCAGGGTCATTCCATCCTGGTAGGCGCTCCCGACGACAAACAACGCCTTAAAAGGAGACCGGACTGAATCGAGAGCCCGGGCCGTCTTGAGGGTTGTCCCTTTCGGATCGCTTCCCCCCATAGTAATCAGGATCACCGGTGTATCGCCGGGTTTCATTTTCCGTGCCTTCTTCCGGGCGAACTGACGCCTGAGAATCACCCACTCCCAGCCGGAGAAGAGTTCGCCCTCAAATCTTTCCCATGACATTCTCATCACTTGCGGCACCGGCGGGTAGAAAAGGAGATCCGCCTCCAAGCGCCTGTCGGTGGGATCGTCGATGTCAACGATCAGGACTCCGCTCTCGCGCCACTTCCTAATCCACTTCCGATCAAGGTCGGTGCGGAAGTCCATCACGATTGTGTTTGGCGTCAGGTCGGCAATGAGGTCGTTTAACCAATGCCCCTCCTCTAGGCCAGTTGGTTTGGATTCCACGGGGTATCCCGCTTCAATGATCATCCTCGTCCCAACACCGCTCTTGACCGTAGCGAAAGTCACACTGCATCCGTGCGAGTCCCGAAGTTCTTCCGCCAGCGCCATACACCGGACAACATGTCCAAGCCCAATCTCTTGCGACCCATCGCAGCGGATCAGGATTGTTTTTTGTCTATCTTCCAAAGTTCCCTGTATCCCTCGGCACCGATAAAATCCCTGTTCAGGTCACCAAGTTCAGGATGAAGGCTAAAATAGTTCAGAATTTCGTCCATTTGAAAATGTCCATCCTGCCGATATAAAGATTCATAGACTCTTGATACAACTTCAAAGTCTTCCCTTTTATCTACGGTCCACCGCAGGTCCGAATGATCTTCTTCAGACTTCAATGTGCCAAGCCGGAATAATCCTTCCGTCCTCCAGATGTACGGTGTTACATGTTCCCTGTCGGACTGTTCAATAGCCTCTTTCCATGCCCTTTCCAGTACAGGAAAACCAAAGCACTCCGCATCCAGGCCATCAGGAAAACGCCCTCCATCAAGGAAAATAGCACCTGCTCCCGTGGCGATCCCCACGTAGTCGTAGTTTCCTCCCATGTACAAATCGAGCAAGCTTCCAATTAATCCAGGATCAGCGAATGGGCAATCACCGGTAATCCTGATTATCGGATCAGCCCTATAATGCTGAGCGGCCCTGTAGTATCGGTCAAGGACGTCTGCCTCGCTACCCGAGAAACATTGAATATTATTCTCACTACAAAAAGTCCTGATCGGGTCATTGTCAGGTTTTTCCGATGTGGCAACCACGACGTTTATTATCCCACGAGCACCTTTCACTCGCTCGACAATATGCCAGAGCATCGGCTTGCCTGAGACAGGCATGAGAACTTTTCCCGGAAGCCTGGTGGAACCCATTCGAGCCTGAATTATCACCGTCGGTTTCAAATCACCTGCTGCCTTTTTCTCTTATAGTTTTAAGCGGCCTTAGCCCGTCAAATGGATCCGCCCGCCAGTCCCGATCAGACATCTCACACGGCTGGACTGTTTTCTTGCCATCCCCGTCTGCACCAATGCCTTTCTTGGCAGTCGCAATGACCTCACCCATCTGTTCCGGCAGCCAGCAGTGCCCAGACGAGAACTCTTCACCAGACCCATCAAGATCAAGGTGGAATTCGATCATGTTGGCGCCCCATCTGTTTACAGCACGCAGGACAACAGCCGCGGATGCACTGTGGTCGGACCAGCCAACAGGGCAACCGAAGGTGTCCCTGAGAGTCTGGATGGTCGCCAGGCCGCACTCCTCAGGTGGTGTTGGATAACCTGACACGCAATGGAGAAGGGACAGGTCCTCACAACCGGACCTCTGGAGCGCCTCCACAGCCCCCCTGATCTCGTTCATCGTAGCCATCCCTGTGGACAGGACAACCGGTTTGCCAGTCTGGGCACAAGTGACCAGTAATTCATCCCACAGCAACTCATAGGAAGCTATCTTGTAGAAATCAACATAAGGGAAAAGCTCATCAACGGCATTGAGATAGAAGGGAGTGCAGGAGAGTTGGATATCTTTTTCCCCGCACCTGGCCGCAAGCTCAGGCAGGAATTCCACAGGAAGTTCCCATTCCTTCCGCTTCTGATGTGTCTCGCTGTCAGCAAGAACTTCGGGTACGAAAAGTTGATCGATTTTAAAAAGCTGGAATTTAACTGCGCCGCAACCAATGCCGGCAGCCGTATCGATGAAGGTCATACACCTCTGAAGATCCCGGTTGTGGTTTGAAGAAACCTCGGCAACAAATATTGCTCCCTTATCCTGCCCCGACCTCCTGTCCATAAAGTCCATCATTCCTTTGTCAGCCTGTAGAACCCCTCGTGGGCGGGGGGAGTAGAAAGCAATGCCTCCGGAGCCGTTTTCGAAATAATCTCGAACACCTCATCGACCGCCTGGGCGTAGAGTTGGACCTCTCTTTCCTTGTGGGCGAAGCTCGGCTTGAACTGGCGATAACCCAGGAACCCCCTTTTAAGCATTTCAATGGTGTAGAAGGTGGCCATATTAAGGCTATGTTCACTCCGAAATTCCAGGTGCGCCAGGGTGGGGAAGGTCGATAGATGCACTTCCAGTTGATGTTTCCTGGCATTTTCCTTCCAGATGGAGAGGACAGTCTGTCCCATGTTGATGAGGTGTTCGGAAACGTTTTCCCTCATGTACTTCTTTATCGTCGCCAAAGCGGCAGTGGGGCCAACCCGCTCCGTCCAATTGGTGCTTGAAATGAAGGTCGATTGAGCCGCCTGCATGATCCTCTCGACACCTATGACGGCGGCCATGGCGTAACCGTTCGCCATGGACTTGGCGAATACCGCCATGTCGGGGTTTACTCCGTATCGAAGATGAAGACCGCCCGGGTTCATGCGGAAGGCGGTGGTAACCTCGTCGAAGATGAGCACCGCTCCCAGGTCGGCTGAAATTTCCTTAAGCGCGGTGAGATATTCTTTGGGTGCCTCTTCTCCCCGGGCAGGCTCAACAATGATGGCCGCTATCTGTTTTTCTTTGCCGGCGATACTCCCTTTCAGGCTCTCGATGTCGGTGAAAAAGAAGGGAACGGCGGTTCCTTTCAGACCCCGGGGGACACCCAGGGGAGCAAGGCCCGGCATGAGCTGTCCGTCCAACGCATCCGTCTCCCCGAGGTTTGCGGCCAGATACCAGTCCATCCAGCCATGGTACCCGGAGAAGAGGACGAGGTCCCTTTTTGTCGCGGCCCGGGAGATGCGGATAGCCATGGCCAGCGCCTCACCCCCACTTCTGGTGTAGCGAACCATGTCAGCCCAAGGGTGGATCTCCAAAAGCAGTTCGGCCAGTTCCACTTCCTCAGGGCAGTTCAGGGACGATGCAACCCCTGCTTTTATCGTCTCGATGACCGCGGCGTCCACTTCATCGTCGGCGTAACCGAGGATGGCAGCCCCAACCCCGAAGGTGCTCATATCGATGTATTCGTTTCCGTCCAGATCCCAGACGCGGCAACCTTTCGCTCGATCATAATAACCGGGCCAGACCTCCGGGGCATACATCTCGGGTCGTTTGGACAGCAATTGGGTTCCACCGGGGATGATCTTCTTGGCCCTGCTGTAAAGGGCCTGTGTCCGCGGTGTTTTATGATGCCTGTTCATTGGTCGTTGCCCCTTAGTGCCATAATGACGGGTTGAGCAGCCGCTCCGGGAGGACAGGGAGGTTGTCCCACCAAGCCTTTATGATCCAATCCGGAATATTTTGTCTGCCCATGATCTGGAGATTCTCCTCAAGCTGGATTTTACTCTCAACACCCACTACAAGAATCAGTGAAGGGAAGAACCGCAGCAGAGCCTGGATAGCAAAATCCTTCAGTGCCAGCTCATTTGTTATGAGAAAATCTCTCAGCGCTGCCAAGTGAGGCCTCGCCCACCCCATCCCTTTTTCCTCCAGTTCTTCCTTCGACAGGAAAAAGAGGCCCTGCAGAAATATGGATCGTCCAAACACTACCGTTTCATTCTTTTCGGTCAGGTCAAAGAAACCTGCATCCCGCAGCCTACGGTCGATAATATTGAGCGGGACCTGGATGATGTCAACGCCTTCCGCACTGGCAAAAAAGAGTGCCTCCTCGGGATCGTATACGGAGACGCCGAAATTGTCGATCAGCCCTTCGCCCTTGAGCTTCTTTACTGCCTTTAGGAAACTGGGCCAGTTATCGCTTATGTCGAATCGATGAAGAAGGACGCCCCATACTTTGGGCATTCTGAGCCTGGCAAGAGACATTTCTATCTCCCGCTTCAGATTGGTATAGTTAGTAAATACGAATTCCGGTGAAAGTTTGGTAACAACCATGCTTTGCTCGGACCTCTCGGCACCCTTCAGGGCTTCACCCAAGACTTCCTCACTGGATCCATAGGCCCGTGCCGTGTCGAAGTATCTCACCCCTTTGCCCACAGCGTATTGAACCAGGGAGACGGCTGCCTCCCTTCCGGGTTTTCCGTCTCGGTTGGCGATCCCATAGTCCATCCCAAGCTGGGCGGTACCCATGCAGAACCGCTCGATGCTCACAGGGATTCCCCAAGAGCTTTAATTACTCGGGAGACATCTTCGCCGCTCATCCCAGGATGGATTGGTAAAGTTATTATCTCTTCGTATACATTCTCCGCGATCGGACAAAGACCCGGACCGGTTCCGAAGCGCTCCCGGTAAAAAGGGTGTAGGTGGACGGGTATGTAATGGACATTGACACCGATGCCAGCATTCCTCAATGCCTGGAATATCTGTGCTCGTTCTTTTCCGCACTTTTCTTTCAGGACCCGGACAACATACAGGTGGTAGGCGTGAGTGACGTGCTCGGCCACTGCCAAGAGTTCTATCCCTGACATCTCCTGAAAGGACTCATCGTAACGGGCCGCAATTCCCCGTCGACGGTCCAGGAATCTGGGTAATTTCTTTAGCTGACTAATGCCCAGAGCACACTGGAAATCAGTAATCCGGTAATTGTGTCCGAGTTCAACCATCTCGTAATACCACGTTCCCTGTTCCGCACGCTTGACGTGGTCAGCACTGATCCCATGATTGCGGAAACGGCGCATCCTTTGAGCGTATTTCTCACTATTTGTGGTGATTATCCCTCCCTCACCGGCAGTAATATGCTTAAGAGGGTGGAAACTGAATACTGAAAGATCAACGATGGACCCACACCGCTGTCCCCTGTATTCCGCTCCGAGGGCATGGCAGCTGTCTGCGACCAGAGAAAGGTTATGGCGTTCGGCTATCTTTTTTAGCGAATCGTAATCACAGGGATGCCCGGCAAAGTCCACTGCAATGATAGCCTTGGTTTTTTTGGATATCATATTTTCGACCGCTTCCGGGTTGATTAGTAGAGTGTCTTCCTGAACATCTGTGAATACCGGTGTTCCTCCCATGTAAACGATACAGTTCGCCGACGCGACAAAGGTAATGGGAGGAACAATGACCTCGTCACCAGGGCCGACGTCTAATACATTCATGACACAGTGTAGCGCTGCGGTACCACTTGAAACCACGACGGCGTACTTTGATCCCACATAACTGGCCACGGCGTTCTCAAATTCTTCCACCTTGGGACCAGTGGTTAAAAAATCAGAGCGCAAAACGTCGATAACAGCCCCGATGTCTTCCTTGTCGACATATTGCCTGCCGTATGGGATGAACTTTTTGCTCAACTATTGCCCCTGAACTGAAAAATCAGAATCCACATGTTTTTTGATTAGTTTTCTGAGTTGCTCGATGGTAAGCCACTTGTCATTGGTTTCACTGTTGTAGCTGAAGCCGTCCGGACAGAGTTTTCCACCATTTTTCTTATGGTACTGCACAGCATTGAAAAATTTCATCAAAGGGAAGATGACGTAATGGTCCTCAAACTCCAAAGTGTTCAGGCCATCAGCCAATGTGATCATTTCCTCATGGAGCTTTTCCCCCGGCCGGATGCCGATTATCTTTCGGGCGCAGTTGGGTCCAATTGCATCAGCCAGGTCCATGATACGGAAGCTAGGAATCTTGGGGACAAAGATCTCGCCTCCCTGCATGAGTTTGAGAGTATTCAAAACTAGACTGACTCCCTCTTCAAGAGTGATATTAAACCGAGTCATGCGTTCATCGGTTATGGGCAGCATGCCCTCCTGGAGTTTTTCCAGAAAGAAAGGCATGACGCTTCCTCGACTCCCCATAACATTGCCGTATCGCACTACCGAAAATTTGATATCTCTTTTGCCTTTCATATTATTAGCCGCAACAAATAGCTTATCTGAGCAGAGCTTTGTGGCCCCGTAAAGATTAATTGGGCTCGCCGCTTTATCAGTGCTCAGCGCCACAACTCTTCTAACCCCCTGATCAAGGCATGCCTCAATAACATTCTGTGCACCTAGAATGTTGGTTTTGATGAACTCGAAAGGGTTGTATTCTGCAGCGGGAACCTGTTTGAGGGCAGCGGCATGCACTACAATATCAATTCCCTCCAATGCCCTGATCAGACGATCCTTATCACGTACATCGCCAATAAAATATCGTATCTGAGGATGGATGGATTCTGGAAACTTTTGTGCCATATCGAACTGTTTGTGTTCATCTCTAGAAAATACTACAAGCCTTTGAACACCTGGGAACCTGTGCAACACAGTTTCGAAAAATTCCTGACCAAAAGACCCTGTCCCACCAGTTACAAGTATTGATTTTCCGCTGAGCATTATTATTTCCTTTTCTTTTATTAAGACGCTGGTAGACCATCTATAGATCCAACTATTATTTAACGCTTATCTATACTTAAATACAATTAGGGGAAAAAATATAAAAAATAAAAAACAGTATATGAATCAGTATATTTGCTATTGAACATACATACTAAACCCGAATTATGTGTATTAACTATTTGCAGTAAATATTTTGACCATCGAAACCATAGAAAGGGATGTTTTCTAAACTTGTTTGGCCAAGACACGCTACCGCCATTCAGGTGATAAAAATCTACCTAAAAAAATTATTCTATATGAAGTGAAGTCCTCTCCCGTTGCTGCTTCTAAATGAGGAGACTAAAAAAACGCAATCCCTATTAATACTTCAAGCATTTATGAGGAAGCCATAACTTGTTCTAGCGGAAATTCCACGTTTATAGATCGGCTTAGAAGCTCCATTAAAATAAGTACTCTATCTTCACCACTCATACACTGAAAAATTCCCTCTAAATCTCTCATTGGGCCATCGATCCATAATAGGCTGTAGGCTGTAAGCTGAAGGCTAAACCACAGGTCATCGGGGTCACACCTCGGTTTCTCAGGTTTGAGAAGTTTCTCCGCCCTAAACGGTTGGCGTCAAGGTTTTAAAGATGCTTGAAGCTTGTAGCTAAGGCCTTGACCAACATCCAGACACGCTACCGCCATTCAGGTGAACCTCAGCCCGAAAACACTTGAATTGAAAACCCTGAGGAAAGGTTATCATTTATTGCTCTCCTCAGGTATGTGAACGCCCCGAGCAGATCTCCCCGAGACCGCTTCCCGGTTTAGGAAGGTTCTACATGCGCCAGGTGCATTTGAACATTTACTCTGCGGTTAAGAAGATCCAGCATAACCTGGACACGCTCCTTACCGTTCATTGCTATAAAATTACCCTCCAGGCCCTTCATTGAACCGTCAACGATCCTGACCCTCTGCTCTGGTCGGAACGGCGATCCAGGCCTGGATTCACTTAGAATCCTGCCGTACTCGTCCTCACATTCCATTAAATAACTAATCACCTCTTCAGGGACCAGCGGATAATTATCGCCGAAACGAACTGCTCCGATAGCTCCATATGTGCTTGCTATTGACGACCACCGCCGTTCATTTGATCCCAAGTGCAGGAACAAATAGTTGGGGAAGAAGGCGTGCTCTTCCCAGCTATCCCTTCGCGCATGACGCCTGCGTACCAGTGTCTTTGGGAGGTAGACTTCATATCCCTGCCGTTCAAAGTTCTCTCTGGCATAATCTTCTCTTCGTGGTTTGGTTCGGACGGCGAACCATTTTTTCCCCATATCAAAACCCCCATGGGTTAAGGCTGTAGGCTCTAAGGCTGTAAGCTGTAGGCTATAAGCTGCAGGTAAAATCACAGCCTGGAGCCAAACACCTATAGCCTCCCGCGTAGCGGTCGATTTCTGGCGATATGCGTCAGAAATAACCTATTCCCTAATTTTCTTCATCAAACCTGAGAGCATTGAAGCAATGCGCTTGGTTTGTTCGATCCACGACTTGCCTAGTTCATTATTTATGTAGTCGATTTCTATCCCAATATATATCTGTGTTCTCAACTCGGAACAGGAACCACGTGCTATGTTCAGAAACTGAAGTTTTTCCCGGTCTCCATTGCGACTCATCCCCTCTGCAATATTGCTTGGGACAGATAAGGATGACCGGGTTATTTGATCTTTAAAACCGAAATCGCGAAGTTCCTTCATTTCCTTATATATATCTACAGACAACTGAGTCGATATTTTCCAGACTTCCAGTTTTTCAAAATTCATCGGTTTTTCCTGTGGACCTGCCTTACCCTACAGCCTATAGCTTACAGCCTAAAGCCTGCCCTCATTAAGGCTTTCATTATCTTTTAGCCGTGCTATGTACTCTAAAAAAAAGGCCAGAAAAACCGAGAGAAATCCTGAAACAATGACTGATAACATAACTATACGTTTTCTTCTTGGTTTTGATCTCTGCTCCGGTACCAAGGCACGGTCAAGCACTTGCACAGTGGGACTGTCCTTAGCCTCTTGAATCCTGGCCATTTCGTACTGCTGTGTAAGTAGCTCAAACAAAGTTTCCTGGATTTTTAATTCCCTCAGCAGCCTCGCATATCGAAGGCCCAGATCCGGAATTTTTGCTGTTGGGATGAAGATATAGTTTGTTGTGTCAGATATTGTCCCTTCCAACTCCTTTAATCCCTTTTTCAATGCCCTAATCTCTGTTTTTAGAATCCCGACTTTGGGATTATTGACAGTAGCAAACGATAGTAAAGTTTGAAGCTCTACCTCTTTGGCCATGATCTGACCTTTAATGTTACCGAGAGTATTAATGACTACTTTTGACTGATCGTCCATCTTAATGGCTTTGTTTTTTTCCTGGAAATTTTTCAGATTGTCTTCTGTTTCAATTAACTTTTCTCCGGTTTCTACAAGCCTCTCTTCCACGAAAAGCCTCATCCGCATGGAGGAACTCGTGATCAACTCCCTGTTCATTCTGTCTAACTCTTCCACGAAAGCATTAGCCAGATCAGCAGCATTCTCAGGTATGCTGTCCTCTACAGTTATGGATACGATACCTTCTCTGGATTTATTTACAGATACTTGACCACCGAGTGCTTTGCGAGCAGCTTCTAAAGTCTCCAATTCATAGCGCTTCCGAAGATCAAATTTCTCAACAATGGCTCCTTTCAGGGTCTGACTTTCAAGGACCGCAACCCAGATATCAGCCGGCGTCCCGCCACTCAGCATTCCGGACGCAAGTCCTGATACTCCTCCGGGTAATTGTGCGCGGATTCCAGCACCTAAATAATTCTCCTGCTGCGTCGTGAATATTTTTGCAGTGGAGGAGTAGATCTTGGGAAGTAAGAGACTGGCGATAACTGATATCACTGCGGCAGCTCCGACTATAGTTCCAATCAGTTTTTTGTGTTTGACAAGAACTCGCCAATAGTCGAGGAGGTTTATCTCGTCTTCGTAGTATTGGTTTTGCTGTTGATGGTTCATATTGCTGTCAGGCACTTATCTTTCTCCGTAATCTATTTCGTGATGAGTATGAATAGGCTATGGGCCCTTCGACCAAATAAGTCTCAACGCTCAGGGCAGGCGTTAGGCTATAGGCAATGGGTTAAGAAACAGCAACTCACCCTCCCCTTATATTCCCCTCCACTTCGACAGGCTCCCCTCGACAGGCTCAGGGCAGGCAGTGCAGGCGTTAGGCTCTGGGCTCTGGGTTATTTTACCGTCCAAGGTCCAACGTCCAAAGTCCAAAGTCCAACGCGGTTTAATAATGTCTAATGTTCTAAAACCAATGAGTTCGAAGATTGCTTCGTCATTTCGCATCCTGCGACATTCCTCGCAATGACTAGTTGTGCCCCCTCCCCTTTTGTTCCCCTCCACTTCGACAGGCTCCCCTCGACAGGCTCGGTGCAGGCAGTGCAGGCCATCAAGGGAGAGGGATTTGAAACATCAAACACGATTACAACGTTATCAGCACCGCGGTTGTGATCGCTAACTGGTAAAGAATCTGGGTCATATCCTTTATGTTCCTCAGCCAGGCGATCTTGTCGATCTTCTCCGGGACAACAATTGTGTCGCCTGGGTCCAGCTTCTGTCTCTGAAAACCTGCTGTTCCCCGCTCGCTGATGGCCGTCCCGTCCACTTTGAGGACATATATCTCCTTCTTGTTGGCATTCTTCGTCAAGCCGCCGGCTCGCGATAGATATGAGTCGATCCGGCTTTTCCGGTCGTAAATAAAAGCGTTCTGGTTGTACACCGCTCCTATTACCTGGATATGAGCCGGCTTCTCGGGAATAGTTATGGTATCTCCCTCTTCCAGTGCAATATCGTTGGGTGATTTCTCGAATTTTTCCATATGCTCGATCAGTTCAAAATCCAGGGCAAGGCGCCCCTTTGCCCTGGCCGATCTCAATTTTGCAAGAAGGGCCCGTCTCTGCTCAGCAGCCATGCGCTCCTGTTCAGCGGATTCAACAGATAACGCGGTTTCGGTTACAGTCGCCACCTGTATGAGCAGCTGCTGTTCCAGGCGATCGATGGATTCACTTAATTGTCTTTGCTGAAGTACCCTTACTGATTCCCTCGTGAATACAGCGCCCTTAACATACGCGTCATTCGTCAGGCCGCCGACCCTTCTAAGAAGAGAGGAGATCTTTTCTCCCTTTCTGACAGTATAAGTACCCGGGAAGGTCACTTCGCCCGAGATCGTCACACTCCTGTATAACTGCCAGTCCGGGACAGTCCTGACGAGCAGGTAATCATATTTATTCATGCTCAGATCATTCGCGGGATCATGCGCTATTGCTTTAGCCAGGTTCACAATTATCCTTTTTGTCACTGGGCCTTCGTCAGTAATCTCTACCCTGGTAAGTTCCGCTTCCTTTTGCAGCGCGTAAGGCTTCAGGCCGCCAGCGGTTTTGATGAGGTTGGAAATATTAATACCTCTGAACAGCTCATATTCTCCCGGTTTGTTCACAGCACCGGATATCCTTACTTTTGGCCTTTCCCGGAAGTTCCACTTTGAATAGATCGTTAATACATCGTAGGGTTGAAGATCCACATCCTTCTTTTCCAGCAGCACCTCCTCAAGGTTAAAGGAAATAATTTCCGTATGATAATCAGGTGGTGAACGTCTCTCTAACAGGGCATATTCGTAGAATGTCTCCGGCAGGAGACCTTTTTCGGGATCCCCCAGGATGTCCCTGACGGTCATCCCCTCATACCACTGGTATTTCCCGGGCCGGGCGACATTGCCCTGTAATGAAACCGCGTTAACAACGGCGTCAGATATGGGGAATATCTTGACGATATCTCCATCTTTCAAAGAGATATCGTCCTCAGGCGTCAGTTCCTGTATTTCCTTATCGATAATTTTCTTCGCTTCATTTCCGTAAATGCGTTCTATCTGCACTCTTCGCAGATAGCCGGTGGCGGTTACGCCGCCGGCCATCTTAATTAATTCACTTAACCTTGTATCGCCTCTCAGTTCATAGATAGCGGGAGTTCTGATATGTCCCGCGATACCGGCGATGTTACCTATTGGAGGTATGAACACCACGTCTTCCGGCATGAGCCTTACATCTTTTGACTTATCCCCATTCAGGAGGAAATCGTACATGTCAAATTGAACTACTGTCTTTCCGTTCCGTTTCACCTGAATATTTCTCATAGATCCTGTCTTGCTCGGCCCTCCCGATTCAAACAACGCGTTTACCAGGGTCGAAAGGGAGGAGATCGTATAGGCGCCCGGCCGCATGGCGTTTCCCACTATATAGATCCGAATATTCCTCAGCACTCCCATGCTTATGTTCATGTTGAATCCTCTAAAATATTTGGAATACTCCTTGTGCAGCAGCTCCTTGAGCTCCCTGAAGGAAAGGCCTGTCACTCCTATTGTTCCTACAGTCGGGAAACTGATATTTCCATCTCTGTCCACGGTAGTTGACCATTGGCCGTCAAATTTGCCCCAGATGACAACCTTTATCTCATCCCCGGGCCCGATCACATAATCAGGCCCTACAGGTATATTGGTCACAGGCGCGAATGTGGATGGAGGCCCTCTGAAAAGGTCATAACCGTACTGCCTGATATCTCTTGTAATACCAGGCGATATTTTCCCGCCCATATACTTCTCGATCTCTGAAAGAACGGTTTCAGAAAGCTTTGCATCTTGTGGCAAAAATTCTGGTATCTCTTCTTCAGAAGTTAATTCCGATTCACCGGGCCGCTCCTCCTGGGTGGGAGTGAACTCCCCGGATTTTTCTGCCATGGGAGGCAGGTTGCCAATATTCTTCCTGATCTCGGAGATTTCCTGCTCTGAAAGAACAGGCTGTATTATATTCGGACTTTTCAACTCCTGAGCATACGCGAAACCTGCGAGCATGAAGGTTACTATCGGCACTAAAGTCCATCTTTTCATAAGATAGCTGCTCCTGCTCATTGGATCTCAGAATCCAGGGTTAGAGAGCTTTTCAGATTTGTAATGAAGGGAGAGATCGAACCGATACTCTCACCAAAGACACTTTTGGCGGAAGTAACAATACCGATTGTCAGAATGATTAAGGCTGAAACCCTGTGTTTCATTGGTCCCCCTTGACCCCACAGAAGAAACTGACTCGAATATCAGCGCTATGGCTGATTATCGTTAGCTATATTGAGTTAATCTTATTCCTGTTTCTCCTCTTCTGATTCTCAGTTACTGAACTGTATTCTTCATGTTACCTGACCAGTATTAGTAAGCTCATTCAGTTAAATATGACACTACGTCTTTTGGTTACGAGTGCACTAAAGGCGTTGCACCGGTCCGTTTGCTCCCTGGATAGATGCAAGGTAAAGAGCGAAACCGAGTGAATATGTATCGCCGGAAGAGTTTACAACAGTACTACACACACTAGCGTTTGATCGTTTGTCAGTATTTTGAAGCTGATTGATAAGGAGTTCACCCCAATTAACGCCCATTCGCCCCTCCAATAGTCCTGTATTGACAGGTAGGTATTATCAATTTTGTTAGTATAAGATAATGGGTTGTTTGAGGCAAGGGAAAAATGTCGGTTTTTGGGACTAAAGCCTTTAACGCAAGAAACCGCAGAGTAAAACTTTGGATTTACATAAAGAGATAAAAGCTTTGAACCACAGAGGTCACAGAGATCACAGAGGAAATCCAAGCTTGGGTTTTATCTGAAGAGATAAGAGCCTTAACGCAGTGCAGCTACTCACAAGCTGCTCCGCGGGGAGGGCTAGTCAGCCCTTACCGCAGGGGGCCGCAGTGAAAATCTGGGCTTGGGTTTTATCTGAAGAGATAAGAGCCTTTAACGCAGAATGACTAAGGAAAGCAACTTGTTTGGGCTTCAATTACAATCGCAATTACAAGCTATTCTTTTTTTTACTTTTGTTGTTTACCAGAAAAGCTCCTTTACTTGTGGGCTTCCCCAGCGGTCCTCTGCGATGGGGCTGAATAGCCCCCCCGACGCCCTCTGCGTAAAAATCCTATATTTAAAACCCGTGAACAAATCTTCTTACACCATCAGTAAGACGAAGGACGTTGAAGTTGATAAGCAGGCCCAGTTTAAACCCACTGAGCTTTAAGTAAGTTAGTAACTGGGCCTCGTGTAGATCACTTATATTTTCAACGGATTTGAGTTCAACCAGGATGCTGTTTGCAATGATAAGGTCAACACGATATCCGAGGTCAATGTTGACGCCGTCGTAATGGACAGGCAATACAGCCTGTGATTTGACACAGACTCCGAGTTTGTTCAGTTCATGCATCAAACATGCTTCGTAGGCCCCTTCCAGCAAGCCTGGTCCTAATATGGAGTGAACCTTTGAAGCGCCTTCAAGTACTTTTCCACTGAAGTGATTAAGTTGATCTCTCGATAAGTTCGGTCGGTCATTCATAACATGAAATAGCAATGCAATGACTTTGCCAACTAAAGAAATTTGTTGCGGAATTTTTTATCAGGTCTCTGTGTATGGTGTTTACCAGGAAAAGTTTTTTGCTTGTGGGTTACCCCCGCGGCACTCAGCGATTCGCCCGAATGGGCGCCCAGCGGCCCTCTGCGTTACGCTCTTATCGCTTTAGTTTTAACAAAGACAAGAGCCTTAACGCAGTGCAGCTACTCACAAGCTGCTCCGCAGGGAGGGCTAGTCAGCCCTTAGCGCAGGGAACCGCAGAGAGGGCTATCCAGCCCCTACCGCAGGGAACCGCAGAGGAGATCTTTGGCTTGGTGTCACTAGAAACCAGAAACAAGAAACAAGAAATTGTTACCCACATAAGCACGTTGGGCATTGGTCGTTGGACGATAAAAGTGCCCATCGCCTGCTCTTATCCCCTTTATCCCCTTCATCCCTGTTAGAATCCATCACCTGCTTTTATCCCTGAACAGCGGCTCATGTCAGATGAATATTCGTACCTTCCATCAACAGTCGAGCGATCCCGGGATTTTTCTCAATCCATTTCGCCAGCGGCAGGTCAGAAGCAACGGCTGTAAGTTTACCTGCATCCTTTCGATCCTGGATCAAATGACAGATGACATCAGCCGCTCGGGGTCGGCTGGCAAGCACCCAGAAGTTATCAAGCAACAGGGTGTTGACAGTGGTGTACTGCTGCCTCCATTCGTCCAGGCCTCGGTAGTGCCCAAGCGACCGTATCATGTCATCAACCAGGGTTTCAGTACCAACGCGCATATCGTCGCCTTCAGGCTGGCACTGCTCGATGGATCGCAGCAATCGTGTCTTGCCCGCCCCATTGGCGCCGAAAATACAGAGAAGATCAGCCGCCGGCATCAGCAGCTCGTATCATCGCATTTGAGCCTGCCAAAGAGCAGAACAGCTTGCTCTCCCCGATCCGCGGCACTATTATATTTGCCGTAATACCAGGCCGGATCATCCTGTTTCTGGACCAAAAGCAACCTGATATCCGAGATATCGTCATAGCCGTCTTCATACCCCTGAACGAGGACCCGAGAATCACCAGGCAAGCCGCTCAGCTGCGCTATCAATTCCTTTACAGTCATCTCCGAAAACCTCTGTGGAGACGTCTGACAATGCTCTTATAACTGAATCCGGAGAGTCTGCCCAATTCAGTCTCCCACAACCAACTGCATATCAAATTTTTCCTTCACCGGTTGCAGTTTCGACCTCTCCTTGCGTTCGCCCTGGGCCTTAAGCAACCTCCTGGCCACATCGCGGGCAAGCTCTAATGTTTCGTTGACGGTCCGCCCCTGAGCAATCAAACCCTGGATGTCATCAGAAGTAGCAAGATACATCCCTTCAGGTAATTTCTCGATTTGAATCTGGATCAGACGTTCCATTGTTTACCACCTTTCTTCATCGCTCTCCCCCATCCCCGGTATCACTTCTTCTTACCTGGCCGGCAACGCCTCCGAACGCTCGATGCTTGTCACCCTATATTTCCTCCCCACTTGTCTTTGAACCTATAGAAGAGCCTTGAATTCATCTACTGTCAGCAGAGCCTGCTTGAGAATATGAGATAGGGTTGATCTCTTTATGGGACGGTGTGCCGGGATTGTGAGCTTAAGTGTTACTGCAGATGTTCTTTTCTGTAGTCTGATGTGGCTGCCTTTTTGGCGAACGACAATCCAGCCATTTCTCTGTAGAGCACGAAGCACCTGATCGTAATTAAGACTTGGGAATTTGCTCATACAGCGATTTCTAACTTCTCCGCCTTTGAGGAAAAGGACTCATCATCTTCAATCGGTTCCAGGTACAGCTCGATTGCTTCTCGAATATTGTCAATGGCCTCCTGCCGACTGTCTCCTTCACTGATACAACCGGGCAAAGATGGCACCGAAACCGTATATCCACCTTCCTCGCTTGGTTCAAGAATAATCGCCAACTTCATACTCTGCCTCCTTTACTTCATCAGCAAATATCATTTACACAGGCCACAATGTCAAGCCTGCTTTCCCTACGCATTACTTATCATGTTGGATCTTGGACTGCACAAAGGCCCATAGCCCACAGCCCAGCGCCTGCTTTTATCCCTTACAGGCTTTCAAGAATTCATCCATAGTGAGACCTGCTCGGGCAACCAGGCTTCGCAATGTACCACGCGCTACTTCCGGATGGTTCGGTATGGACAGGGTCGCTATGTGCCCTTCCCTGGTTAAAATTATGTGACTTCCTCGTTGCCTGGCAACTTGCCAACCAAACTTTTCAAACGTTTTAACGACCTTTCCTGGCCTCAGCACCGGGACGGTGGACATTACACGGCGACCTCTACCTGTCGAGTACTGATTGTAAGCGGTATTCCCTTCTCTGCTCGTACTTCAAGGCATTCTTTGATCGCTTCCCGAATATTACTCTCCGCTTCCGACTCGGTTTTACCCTGACTGACACAGCCCGGGATCGATGGACATTCGGCAATAAAGACGCCGTCTTCATCCTGGAACAGTGTGACAATAAATTTCATGATCCATTCTCCTTTTAATTCAGCTACTTGAGCTCACGGCCATCATCGAAAGAATTATTATACTGTTCCTTAAATTAACAATTCAACACTCAAAAGTGCTCCAATCTTTTTGACGCTGTTTCCGGTCAGAGCAGGCTGTACAGCAATAAGGTCGCTCTCAGCAGAAAATATCGCTTGCAGGGTCTCTTAAGAACCGCTAACTGGGTCTGCCTGATCCGATAAAGATTTTCCATAAAAAGCCTTTTTATTAGGATCGCATTCCATGCTATTTGGATTATTTTTGGAATGCAATCCTAATTTCGACTCAAATTACACCAGCGTCGACATATTTTCGAAACGGGCTCCTTCATCCATGACAGCCGAATATTCCCACAGATACGCCTTGGGAGCCTTTTTCAGGGATCGAACCGCGGTGTGGCTGTAAGGGTGGATTCGGAAGGAGAAATAGAGCCTGTCCAGTATCTCCATCCAGTGGAAAATCATGACAATTTATTTGCCACAAAGCAAATAAATACGCAACATCTTTTGCTTGTAGGCAACTTTAACGCGAATAAGGGTTCCAGCATGAGACTATCACCCATATCCAAATTAAGACCTTCCTTTGCAAGACTTTTAACGAAAAGGACTGCCTTACGGTCAAGCTCAGGACAGGCAGGGAGGGCTATTCAGCCCCGATCGTAGGGGACCGCAGAGAAAACTTGGGCTTGGTTTTATCTGAAGAGATAAGAGCCTTTAACGCAGTGCAGCCACTTGCAGGCTGCTCCGCAGGGAGGGCTAGTCAGCCCTTAGCGCAGGGGGCCGCAGTGAAAAACTTTGGATTTACATAAAGAGACAAAAGCTTTGAACCACAGAGGTCACAGAGATCACAGAGGAAATCCAAGCTTGGGGTTTATCAAAAGAGACAAGAGCCTTAACTCAGAGGAACGCTGTGAGTAGAACATTAGAGCATTAGACAATTTTGCATATAGCATCCCTCCCCCTTGACGGGGGAGGTTAGGTGGGGGTGAATCAGTATCCCCCTCCCCTTATGTTCCCCTCCCGCCAGGGGAGGGGTGAAAATTGTTAATCCATTTTCTAATTTCCGAGGTGTAGATATTCACGGAGCGCCTCTTTCCAATGTGGTAGCGGTTTGCCCAGGGCTTCATAGGTAGACGAACAGTCAAGGACCGAATTGGCGGGACGTCGGGCGGGACGGGGGAACTGTGAAGAACTTACTGGTTTAACAGCATTATCCAGGCCCTTTTGCTTCAGGATCTCACAAGCAAACTCGTACCACGAACATGTCCCGGAGTTGGTGAGGTGATAAGTTCCTCGAAGGCCGGTGGAGATCAGTTTCACAATGGCATTTGCGAGATGGACAGAATAGGTGGGGCTCCCCCTCTGGTCGTCAACAATCTTTAGTTCATTCTGCTCATCTGCCAAATATAGAATTACTTTTACGAAATTCCTCCACCCCAAACCGAACATCCAGGAAGAGCGTATTATCAGATGTTCCGTATTCCTTTCCCTGACCTGCTTTTCTCCCAAGAGCTTGCTTTCGCCATATATATTTATGGGATTTGGTTTATCTTCGGGCAAATACGGTGATTCCTTCTCACCGTCGAAAACATAGTCGGAGCTTATCTGGACCATGAGCGAACCCATGGAAGCGGCAACGCCTGCAACATTCCCAGCGCCATTCCCATTTACATCGAGGGCAAGCTTCTTTTCTGTCTCGCATGCGTCGACTTCCGTATAGGCGGCTGCATTGATTATTACTTCCGGTTTGATAGGTAAAAGAGCATCCTGAATTGCTCCGGGAGCCACAATATCAAAATCCTTTATGTCAAAGGGAAATGGCCGGTATTCAGAACTATTCAGAGCACGCATCAAGTCTTGGCCAAGAAGGCCTGAAGCGCCCAGGACAGCAACTTTCATGCTACCGTCCCTCTTGATAGGGTCGTAAAAAGTCCATCCATGGCTTTTTACTCCGCGGAAAGCGAAAAGTGTCATTTTCACTTTCCTCACAAATCAACAACTTGCGGCGCAAGTCCTTGATTTGGGCGCCCTCAATGGGCGCGTTGATGACTTCTTGCGAAGTCATCATTCATGAAGTGCTCTGAGATATCCGGGAGCTGTACATCCTTTGGTAATATTCTTTGTACTCCCCGTCAATTACGCTGCTTAACCAGTCAGGATTATTGACGTACCAGTTGACCGTCATTTCCAGGCCTTCCTCAAAGGACATAGACGGGCCCCAACCAACCTCATTTTCGATCTTTGTCGTATCTATAGCGTACCGGAAATC
>SDBU01000491.1_pt1 | contig 55019 bp, 45 predicted proteins | sample 2277071 | NCBI WGS metagenome assembly SDBU01 (sample SAMN10397929, study PRJNA504765) | marine sediment metagenome | isolation source: marine sediment core GS08_GC12, 126 cmbsf | place: Arctic Ocean: Gakkel Ridge, Loki's castle | collected 2008 | reverse complement strand
CATAGCTCACAGCTCATCGGTTGTTAGTCGATAGTTTTGTTTTAAGCCTATAGCCTACCGCCTATAGCCTATAGCCTGTTCTACGCATTACGCATCACGTTTCACGATCCCGAATATATAACCCAAGAGGTAATCACTTGCAAAAGCACAGAGAATATTGGGACGAAGAAATAGAAACAATGCCCAGAAAGCAGTTGGAGCGGATGCAGCTGGAAAGACTGAAAGGACAGGTCGAAAGGGCGTACAGCACAAGTACGTTTTACAGGGAGCTTTACCAGAAAGCGGGTGTCAGGCCGGAAGATATAAGGAGCCTTGAGGATGTAAGGAAATTGCCTTTCGTTGACAAGACAAGCGCCCAGGATGCCTATCCTTTCGGGATGCTGGTCTGCGAGTTGGGAAAGATAAGGGAGCTTCACTCGGCTACTACACCTTCCAGGCAGTTCCTGCCGGTCTACGCCACAGAAAAGGACCTGTCCGACTGGGCCGAGCGCTGTGCCAGGGTCCTGTGGATGGTGGGGCTGAGACCCGGAGACAGTATCCAGAACTCTTTCAGATTTGGCCTGTCCACCGGTGGGTTTGGATTTCACTACGGTGCCATGAAGGCCGGGATGATGAGTATCCCGGCAAGTACCGGAGGGACTGACAGGCAGATAGATCTCATTGTGGACCTGGGTGTAAAGGCCGTTGCGATGATGCCCTCTTACGGTTTCTATCTCGCCATGAGGGCACACGAACGGGGCATTGACCTCGCAAGGGACGGGGACCTCAAAGTGGGGCTCTTCGGAGCCGAACCCACCAGCCCGCAGATGAAGGACCGCCTAGGAGAGCTCATGGGCCTTACCGCCTACGGTGAGTACGGCATGAACGAGTTCCTGGGTCCCGGCATGGCATGCCACTGCCTTCATAAAAGTGGGATGCACACCTGGGCCGATCACTTCCTGGTAGAGTGCGTGGACCCGGATTCAGGAGAGGTTGTCCCCGAGGGCATCCCGGGAGAGTTGGTCTGGACCTGGCTTACGGCACAGGGTACAGCCATGATCAGGTACAGAAGCCACGATATCTCCAGTGTCACATGGGAAAAATGCCCCTGCAAAAGGACGCACCCCAGGATAACCCGCATCTCGGGCAGGACGGACGGGGCCCTCAGTATAGGGGGATATATAGTTTACCCGTCCAAGCTCCAGGATGTGATGGGGCTCTTCCCAGAGGTGGGTGATTTTCACGTGATCCTGGACTCGGTCAAGGGCCTCGACTGTATGACAATACGGGCGCAGCTCAGGGCTGGAGCAGGTGTGGAAGCCGAGCGCCTGGCCGTGGGTATATGCAGTGCGATCAGATCCTACGTTGTTGTCACTCCGAGGGTGGAAGTCGTCCCCGCTGGAACCCTCGGAACAGAAGTCGGCGAATCGGGTTTCAGGATAATCGATTACCGGAGGGGAAGCGGACGCTACGGGGTCAGGACACAGTGAATTTTCGGACTCGCACTGTCATTTTTGACCGTTAGTTCAGGTCACACTTTAACGGAGTAGCAAAGAAAGACTCTTGTTCCGTCTGGAGCAGGAAGGAATCCGGGCATAATTGCAAATTCGAAACGTTATTCAGACCCCTCAAGCAGATCAATAGCACCAATGCAATTGAATGGTGTTTTGCCGGATAGAATCCCATAACACTTTGTAAAATAACAATTAATTATTTAATCCATTTCTCACCGTTTGCAAAATTTATAGAAAATAAAATATTATTTTACTCTTGCAAACCGGATTTACAGGGTTTATACTGTCACCTGATGAAAGTTCCGGAAGTTGCCAAAAAGCGGTGGTTTTGCAGGAGAAAAAACAGCGATAATCGCCTTGACAACACCACCCCATAGTGCTAACTTCTCCGAAATTATGGGATATACCGGAGCCAGAGGAGCCAGAAGAGATAGATGCCTCCGGTCAGGAGCTGTTAAAAGCTATTAAAAAAAGAAAGGAAACCACAAGAAAGGAGGGGATATTCCTAGACCCGCAGTTACCGTAATGTTTTATTCGTTGATGTTTTTTAACTCGTTTTGAATTTCCGTTTGAAATGAAACAAACCCCTTTATATTCGAAGGAGGGAGAAATGAAGAAATTTTCAGTAATACTTATTGCAATTGCCTTTGTGGCAAGCATGGTTGTTCCTGCCGTGGCTGGTGATGTTTCCATCAGCGGTAGTTACGTGTTTGATGCTCAGTCCAAAGTAAGTAGAAATGATACAACGCTCGCAGAGTACGATGACGATCTGGATCTGACCCTCGTGGTTTCCAAGGGCGACGTCAAAGCGACTGTCAAGCTCGAGGTTACCGACGACCAGGGCTGGGACGGTGGCGATATTGTCAACGCCACGGGTACAGCCGGTGGGGTTCAGTTGGTCAACGACTACTACGTCGAAGTTGCTAACGTTGGTGGAGTCGACGGCCTTGGCCTGAAAATCGGTCAGTACGGCGTATCCCACGGCACCGCCATCGGCTTCGACAGTCAGGGCGGCCACAACCTCGGTATATTGTACAGCATGGAACAGGCTGACCTGGCCCTCTACATCGGCAAAGAGGATGAGGAAGGGGCAGATCCTGAAACTGATAGAGATCTGCTGACACTTCAGGCCAGCTTGAAGGGTATCGATGTACTCACGAAAGCTAATCTGACATATGCCAGCCGCACGGAGGAAGGCGCTGCAAATGAAGATGCCACATTCCTGGGCATCGATGTCGCCTTTGACGCAGGCCCAGTGCCGATTTCAATCGAGTACGACAGCATCGCTACCGATGTTGCTGCCACCGACGGTGGAACAGCTTTGCACGTTGGTATTCAATTCGATGAACTGGTGGGCGGAGACTTGAACCTCACCTACGTATCTACCAATGAAGAGTGGGGTACGGTGTTCGGTAGCGACTGGGATCCGCTGATGAATGTCACCACGTATGAGAACCAGGGATTTCTTGAGACGACACTCATCTGGATTGATGGCTCCTACAAGATTGACGACAAGATTACCCTCAAGGCTGCTGCCCTGCTTATGGGTACCAGAGGTAGTGCTGCCGATGACAGTGTGGGGACGGAGTTCGACATACACGGCGTATACGCGCTGTCCGAAGGCACTTCGCTGACGGCCACTTATTCTTCCTGGGCTCCGGGCGATTATTACACATCCACGGGCGATGAAACTTCCACGATTACGCGCCTCAGGCTAAAGTCGGTGTTCTAAGATACTCATCTTGTGATACTAAAAGGGCCTCCTGATGGAGGCCCTTTTTTTTGTGGGGGAAGAGAGATTCTTTTTCACCACGGAGGCACGGAGGTCACGGAGAAATTCAGGAGCTTGGGTTAACCACAGAGGTCACAGAGAGCACGGAGATATACGTATCGGGGTAACGGGGTATCGGGGTAGAACATTAGAGCATTAGAAATCAGAAAATTATACATTAGAATTACGTATGCAAATACTCCCCTCCCCTGGCGGCCTTTCGACAGGCTCAAGGTCCTGAGCGAAGTCGAAGGAGAGGGGAACTTAAGGGGAGGGGGCAATATTAGTCTTTGCGAGGCGCATCGCCAAGTGCGGCGCAACGAAACAATCCTGTGGGAAATTGGATCGACTGTTTCGCCCCTATGGGATGAATCACGTATCAGGTGTGACTCGCATTGACAGTGGATGTTACCCCCATACTCCCACACCTCCATACCCTATACTCTGTGTCCTCTGTGCCCTCTGTGGTAAGCAAGCACTTGACTTTGATTGGGCGGAAATTGCACGATTTGTCAACAAAAGACATCTGTGGTGCAATATTTGCGCATTGTGTCGTTGAGTAAGGTAGTCGTATAACCGCAATAAATTCAGTAATATCATGGAGATACAATAGATTAACGTAGATTGGCACACCTGTTGCTTTAATAGGAAACGAAGGCTCCTTTCTCATACCCGGTTCTCGACAGCGGCAAACCCTTTCTCCCCTCCTTAACCCTGTCGGTGAACCGGGTACTTTTTTGTCCACTTCCAAGTTCCAGGATTTTTCACACAGAGCCATAGAGAAAAGCTCAAGGTCTGGTTTTCACCACGGAGGCACGGAGTACACGGAGAAGAGCCAATCTCTGGGGTAAACACACTATGAAAACAACGGCGACTCTTTTGAACCACAGAGTGCACAGAGCAGCACAGAGGGAGCCCTGGGCTTTGGTTTCAAACAAACTTACATTTAACGACTAACAACCTTACTCTTCCTCTCCACGCCTCAGCGTGGTCAAGGGAGAGGGATTGAACCCCCATACCCCCTCACTCCCTTACCCCGATACCATATGCCCCGCTGAGCAGCCTGAAAGTGACTGCACCGCGTTACAGGCTTTTATCTCTTCAGATAAACACAAGCCCAGGTTTTTCCCTGCGGCCCCTTGCGATCCGCCCGAATGGGCGGCCAGCGGCCCTCTGCGTTAAAGCTCTTGTCGCTTTTCAATGTTCTAATGTTCTACCCCGACACGCCGTTACTCCGTTACGTGTACCTCCGTGTCCTCCGTGGTGAAAACCCAAAGCCTTTCTCTGTGCTGCTCTGTGCACTCTGTGGTTCAAACAAACTCTGCGTTAAAGCTCTTATCGCTTTTTAATGTTCTAATGCTCTAATTTCGAATCTCCAATTTCGATTTTCGACTTTCACATCCACATTTTCTTGACATATATCCCCCTTTCAAATACTTTTCTATGTTGAACTAACAGTTCGACTATCGACGTTTCATGGAGTGGGGGCGGCTCAGATCTTCAGCCAGGTTAGTAGCATACAACCTAAACGCAGGAGTGATTTAGAGGGAGGCTATTATGAGATTGTTCAAGTTGGGACTACCGTTTGTAATTCTCTTATTTGCAATATCCATGATCGTCCCGAACGGGGCCATAGCCGATCCTGTCAGGACCAATTTCAGGGGGCAGGACGGACTTTTTGTGACCACCTCAGGGAAGATACTCCCAGAGGGGACCATAGTAATTGGCGGCGGATTCGTCTCCGCGACAGAGAACGATGCACGTGATTACAAGGTTCTTTCTGTACCTGTAACCCTTACCTATGTATTTAATGACAAATTGCAGGGTGGGCTTTCCATGCCAATAACCACAAGCTATGATCCCGATGGGAGCCCATCTGAGTCGGGGATGGGCGACATTCAGCTTACCGTGAAGCACACGCTGCAGAAGATCGTCAAGACCGAGTCCGCGGCTGCTGCCGGCCTCAGGCTTAAACTGCCCTTTGCTGACGATCCCAACCTGGGAACCGGCGATACGGATTTCGGTGTCTTCATCGCTGTTGAACAGGATTTCGGCGGTGTCATAACAATGATGAACGTTGAGTATGCCCTTCTCGGGGGTAACGCCCAGAATCAGATCAACTATGCATTCGGGTTTGAGATCCCCTATAAAGACAAAGTTGATTTTTCAATCGAACTGGTGGACCAGACTCCGTTTACGATGAGCGAACATATTGATGGAGACCTTCTCCTTGGAGGGATCAACTTTGATTCCGGTACTTCATTAAATCTGGGGTTAGGTCTCGGGATCGGGCTCAACGATAATTCCATAGACACCATGATCCTCGGCAATATTTCATATGTGCTCTGATGGGCCGAAGCAGTCTGAGGCAAGAGGTAAAAAAAGGAAGGGTATTTAATCATTACATCAGGCCCGCCTCGAGGGGGCGGGCCTGATGCGACTTTACCGCTAACCTTGAGGGGAGGACAGCAATGATAAAAAAGAGGATCTACTCGCCCGGTCCGGTGGACATTTCACCTGAAACCGCTCTGGAGATGGCAAAGCCCGTGCTCCACCACCGTGCTCCTGAATTCACGCCCATCCTGAAGGAAGTGTTCGAGGGTCTGAAGTATGTCTTTCAGACAGAGGGAGACGTTCTGCTCTTCACATCCTCTGGAACAGGCGCCATGGAGGGGGCTGTTTCGAACACCCTCAATCCCGGTGACAAGGCTATCTGTGTCAGGGGAGGGAAGTTCGGGGAGCGCTGGTCCCAGCTGGTGACCACATTTGGCGGCGTGCCTGTCGACCTCGATGTGGAGTGGGGTCAGGCGGTGGATCCGCAGGCGATTGCCGACCATCTGAAAGAAGACTCGTCCATCAGGGCGGTTCTTATCCAGGCGAGTGAGACCTCCACCGGTGTATACCATCCGGTAAAGGAAATAGCCGATATCGTCAAAGGCTACGATAATACGCTGATGATAGTAGACGGCATAACTGCGGTGGGTGTGATGAATATTCCCACCGATGAGTGGGGCCTGGACATCGTTGTGGGTGGCTCCCAGAAGGCATGGAGGCTCCCTCCCGGCCTTGCCTTTGCCTCGGTGAGTGAGAAGGCATGGAACGCCGTAGAAAAGTGCACGCAGCCGCGTTACTACTTTGATTGGCAAAAGGAGCGCAAAGGTATCGCGAAGCTGAGCACGGCCTATACGCCTGCCGTCTCCCTCATAGTAGGCCTCCAGCATGTCCTCAGGGAGATCAGGGAGGAGGGTCTGGAGTCGGTCTTTTCAAGGTGCGCCTCTTACGCTGAGGCCACAAGGGAAGCCATGAAGGCACTGGGACTGGGGCTCTTTGCCCCCGATTCTCCATCCGACGCCTTAACGGCGGTGCTGGCGCCTGAAGGAATGGACGCCCAGGCAATTGTCAAGCATCTCAGGGTGAAGTACGGTGTTACAATAGCGGGCGGTCAGGACCACGCCAAGGGCAAGATCTTCAGGCTGTCCCACATGGGCTACCTGGATGCCCTGGATATGGTGACCTGTGTTGCCGCGGTGGAAATGACCCTGCGTGACCTGGGACATCCGGTTGAGCTTGGTGCCGGTGTTCGGGCCGCTGAAGAAGTACTCGTGTGAGGGAGGTACTCAGATGAAGGTATTAGTCAGTGACAAACTCTCCCCCGCGGGGGTGGAGATCCTCGAAAGGTCGCCGGGCCTTTCCGTAGACGTTAATGTAGGCCTGTCCCCGGAGGAGCTCAAAAAGATAATAGGTAACTATGACGCACTGGTGATCAGAAGCGCAACCAAAGTTACTGCCGAGATCATTGAGGCGGCATCGAACCTCAAGGCCGTTGGAAGAGCCGGTATCGGTGTTGACAATGTGGACATCCCCGAGGCCACCAAACGAGGGATAGTGGTCATGAATACCCCCGGTGGCAATACCGTGACTACAGCCGAACACGCTATATCCATGATGTGCGCCCTGGCGCGTCACATACCTCAGGCCGATGCTACCATGAAGGAAGGCAAGTGGGAGAAGAAGCGCTACATGGGCGTTGAGCTCATGAACAAGACCCTGGGCATCCTGGGGGTGGGTAACATCGGAACAATAGTAGCCGAGAGGGCGCAGGGTCTGGCCATGAACGTCATAGCATATGATCCTTATATTTCCGAGCAAGCCGCGTCGAAAATGGGGGTTGAACTGGTGGATCTGGAGGAATTTTACAAACGCTCTGATTTCATCTCCATTCACGTTCCCCGAACGGACGAGACCTCAAATATGCTGGATATCGAGGCTTTTAAAAAGATGAAGCCCGAGGTGAGGATAATCAACTGTGCCAGGGGGGGGATCGTCAATGAGGCGGACCTTGCCGAGGCCCTGGAGAAGGGGCTTGTGGCCGGTGCGGCAGTCGATGTTTTCTCATCTGAGCCACCGGAAGCGGATAATCCCCTTATCGGTCCTGAGAACATCATACTTACTCCCCATCTTGGTGCATCCACAGACGAAGCACAGGTGAACGTTGCAATAGCGGTGGCAAATCAGATCGCCGACTATCTGGTGAACGGTACTATTACCAACGCTGTGAACGTACCGTCCGTGGGCAGCGATGTCCTTCCTCAGGTCCAGCCGTACCTCGAACTGGCCGAGAAACTGGGCAGCCTTACGGCACAGCTTGCCGACTTCGCGCCAAAATCAGTGCAGATCAGGTACTCGGGATCGGTCACAGACCTGCCCCTTGAACCGATCACGATAAGCGTTTTAAAGGGTGTCATGGAACCTGTTATGGGGATCGGGGCGGTCAACTTCGTGAACGCATCGGTTCTGGCCGGAGAAAGAGGTTTGAAGGTCAACGAGGTAAAAAGCTCTGAGCCGGAGGACTATTCCAACCTGATAGAGGTTACCCTTTCCTCTGGCAAGAAGTCCAAAGTCGCTGCCGGATTTGTCTTCGAGGGCAGGGAATCCAGGATTATCTGGATCGATGCTTTCTCAATGGAGGCTGTCCCTGTGGGCAATGTGCTGGTTCTCACCAACGACGATCGGCCGGGAGTCATCGGGAACCTGGGAATGACCCTGGGCAAGCATGGGGTCAACATTGCCAGCATGCAGATAGGACGGGATAAGCCGGGAGGAAAAGCCCTGTCGTTCCTGCAGGTGGATTCGGAGCCGGTTGATGAAGTTATCGAGGAGCTGAAGAAACTACCCCATATCAAGACTGTAACAAAGGTAAATTTCTAGGGTAATTCCCTGGCGCGGTCGGGATATATTGCCTGCCCGCGCCCTTTTTGTGTCTTTAAGACTATGGCTTGGAAATTGGAGATTAAGACCTGTTTTTCACCACAGAGTCACAGAGAACACAGAGAAAAGCCAGGGTTTGGGCTTCACCACGGAGGCTACAGAGAGCACAGAGGTTACGGGTATGGCGATTCCTCCCCTCCCCTGGCGGGAGGGGACAAAGGGGAGGGGGGATCAACATGTCAATGCGAGTTACGCCTGCAGTGTGATGCGTTCTGCAGAAGCGACGCGGCGATTTTTTGGCTCATTGGTTTTGTATTTTAATCAACTAACAACCCACAACTGGTACTTATAAAATGACTGACAGAATATCCGGAAAGACTTATACAATGCCCTCCGGCGTTTTTGAGATGCCTCCACGGAAGGCCTCCTTTATTCGGGAGACCGAGGGAAGGCTTCTGGATGTCTTCGGTAAGTGGGGATATCAGGAGATCAGGACCCCGGCTATGGAGTATATGGATGTAATGGCCCAGGGCCTGTCCCAGGCTGAACTGGATATAGCCTTCAAGATGGTAGACAGGCTCACCGGGAGGATGATGGTCCTGCGTTCAGACGTCACGCCGCAGGTTGCCAGAATGGCGGCACTTGCACTGAAGGATGTGCCGCGGCCCCTGCGCCTCTCCTATATTATGAATGTATACAGATATCCCACTGATGCGGGGCACCCGAGAAGGGAGATGATACAGGCAGGCGCTGAGCTTCTGGGACTTGATGATCCTCAGGCGGATGCGGAAATTGTTGCTCTGGCAGTGGAGTCCCTACGGCATATCGGCCTTTCCGGCTTCAGGGTGTCACTGGGACAGGTGAACTACGCCAGAGGTCTTCTGGATGAAGCCCAACTTTCTCCTGAGGCGGAGGACAGGCTGATAGACGCTGCTAACAGAAAGGATTCGTCCCTGATGAACCTGGTCCTTGATGAAACAGGTGTCTCTCCCGCCCTGAAAGGATCGTTTCTGGCCCTTTCCGAGTTCAGGGAATGGGATGTGAGCAGTGTGGATGGCATTGAGCCTGTTAACGAAAGGTGTGCCGCTGCGTTGGAAAATCTAAAAGAAGTCATGAACCTGCTTACCTGTTACAATATCGACAGGGATCTATTGAAGGTAGATATCGGTGAACTTGCATCTTTCAGGTATCATACGGGTATCGTATTTTCCGGCTATCTTTCAGGTGCCGGCGGCGCCGTCCTGAAGGGTGGAAGATACGATAATCTTGCCGAACGGTTCGGTTCACCTTCGCCCGCCACTGGTTTTGCCATAGATATTCTGGAACTGGTGGAAATAGCAGCTGCCGGAGCCTCACCGACTCATGAGGTGTCCTGTATGCTGGTAAACAGGACTGGTGACAGAGAGGCTGGACTTGCTGTTGCCATGGAACTGAGGGGCATGGGCCGGAAGGTTATATCACTCATCAGGGATATCGATGATGATGGTCTTATTCCCTATGCGAAAGCCCACAGGGTCGGGGAGATCCTCATATTGACAGGTGAGAGGGAGCTCGAAATGCTGGATCCGGCTACAGGCAAGGCGAGTTCCTGTACCCTGGAAGATCTGCTGGGTAAGTAAATGCTACGGATGGACTTTTTGTGGCAATTTATTATTATCGCGCCCGAGCATGGGCGCCCGGATCAATGACATAAACCGTGAGTCATTGATCCGTGAGGAAAGCGGAAACTGCGCTTTTCGCTTCCCGAGGAGCAAAAAGCCGCTTACGGACTTTTTGCGACAATAACAACTACTCGTGAGGAAAGTGGAAATGACATTTTTCGCTTTCCGCGGAGTAAAAAGCCATTTTTACGACACTATCAATAATTAAAACGTACCTGAGCGTTAAATACTTCGTCGGAGGGTTGATATGTCCAATCTCGTAATTCTCGGCTCCCAATGGGGAGATGAGGGTAAGGGCAAGATGGTCGACGTCTACACCGATCGCGCTGACATGGTAGTGCGATTCCAGGGCGGCCACAATGCTGGTCACACTGTTGTTGTGGGTGACGAGAAATTCATCCTGCACCTGATCCCGTCCGGGATCCTCCACGCAGGCAAGCAGTGCGTCATAGGTAATGGCGTCGTCATCTCTCCCGAGGCACTTGTTGACGAGATGGAAAAGCTGGAGGACAGAGGTATAGATCTGGCCGGGCGTTTCTTTATCAGTGAGAGCGCCCACGTCATCATGCCGTATCATGTAGCCCTGGACCTGGCAAGAGAGGAGAGAAGGGGCTCAAAGGCGATCGGAACGACCGGGAGAGGTATCGGACCTGCCTACGAGGATAAAATAACCAGGAACGGGATTCGCATTGGTGATCTCCTGCGTCCCGATACTTTGAGAGAGAAGCTCCAGAATTTACTCGAGTACAAGAACTTTGTCCTTGAGAAGTTTTTCGGTAAGGAGCCTTTTGACGAACTGGAGCTCTTCGAGTCCGCCATGACCAAAGCGGCCCACTTCAAGACCTGTATTGCCAATACTTCAGATCTTGTCCAAAGTGCAGTTGACGAAGGCCGCAATATCCTTTTTGAAGGAGCCCAGGGAAGTCACCTGGATATCGACCACGGTACGTATCCTTATGTAACTTCATCATCCACCACAGTGGGCGGGGTTTTTACCGGTACGGGTGTCAGTCCTGGTAGCATAGATGCCATAATCGGGATCGCCAAGGCCTATACCACGAGGGTTGGCGGAGGCCCCTTCCCGACTGAATTACTGGACGATCTTGGTGAGTACCTCAGGGATCGCGGAGGGGAATTCGGCGCAACAACGGGTAGGCCAAGGCGGTGTGGCTGGTTCGATGCGGTCGTTGTCCGACAGAGCGCCAGGTTAAACGGTATGACAGGTATTATTATCACGAAGCTGGACGTACTGGACGAGATGGAGACGCTCAAGATATGTACCGGCTATTCCTGTGGTGACGGAGGTTATGACAGAGTGCCCGCTGATCTTTCCGATCTCTATCAGTGTGAACCGATCTACGAAGAAATGCCGGGATGGAAGGAACCTACCGCAGGTGCAACATCGTGGGATGAATTGCCGGAAGAAGCGAAGAATTACGTTCTAAGGCTCGAGGAACTTACAGGAGTGCCGGTAACTATAGTCTCCACCGGGCAGGAAAGAAGCGAATATATGGAATTGTTTGATCCCTGGAGCTGATTTCTTACCCTGGAGCCCCGGAATCGATAGCGGATTTCGGGTATAACCTTGATGACTTCGCAAAAAGTTATCAACGCGCCCATTAGGGGCGCCCAAATCAATGACTTGAACCACATTACAATTGCGCCCGAGCATGGGCGCCCGAATCCATAACCTTAATATATATTTATGGATTCGTGAGGGAAGGGAAAACGACGCTTTTCCCTTCCCGAGGAGCAAAAAACCGTTCATGGACTTTTTGCGACAATAATAAAATCCTGTGAGGAAAGTGAAAATGACACTTTTCACTTTCCGCGGAGTAAAAAGCCATGGATGGACTTTTTACGACCCTATCAACCTTAATAGTTGACAAGATGTTTTATACATATTAGATAATTAGCGCCTCACAAGAGCCCGTAGCTCAGCCCGGTAGAGCAGCGGACTTTTAATCCGTCGGTCGAAGGTTCAAATCCTTCCGGGCTCACCAGGCAAATATAGACCATCCGTGGCGACGGGTGGTTCTCGAGTCTATAGTTCATAATGTCCCCATCGTCTAGCCTGGCCCAGGACACCGCCCTTTCACGGCGGCGACACGGGTTCAAATCCCGTTGGGGACGCCAGCAAAAAATGAGGGCTTCGGATAACCGGGGCCCTCTTTTTTTGAGTGCGCCCTTCGACAAGCTCAGGACAGGAAGTGCGAAGTCGAAGGGCGAAGTGGTGTAAGGCAGGGAGTAGGGAGAAGGGAAGAGGTGCTTTGTTGGACTAACGCCCAACGCCCAATGACCAACGTGTATAATTCAGGTATTAATTTGAGTAAAATTACACTTACCCCCGGTTCATCTATTTTACAAACCCCAAATTCTATTTCGATGCTCTGATGGCTGAACGAAGCATATCTACTGAAGGGGCTTTGGCAAATCCGCCGGATTCGTCGGGGAAGATCCTTCAGGCGAAGCCGGAAACTTCACCAGGAATTGCGTCGACTCCATCGATGACCATGGCCGGAGAACCCATAAACCCCAGGCGAAGGGCCTCCTCCCCGTCGATGCGCCTGTAGCTGATTTCTGCATCAACGCCCTCAAGTTTCAGCGCCTCTACCAGATTTTTGCTCAGCAGTTCCTCTGACGAACATGCCATGGACATATAGCAGTCGATTTTCATGTTTTGGTTCTCCAGTTTAATAGACCATATAAACGTCTGCTTCACCGCGCAACTGCACCATCTCTTTTAATGTTACCGGTTTGAAGAATTTGGCTGAGACCCTGCCCAGAGGATCATCCGGTGTCCCGATCTTGGAAACTATGAGAAATCCGGTGTTAATATAGAATTCTGCACCCTTCTCGTTGAGCAGGGTCAGGAACTCACCGTATGTTTTTGGTACAGTGTCGAGGGCTACGGAGAACTGCTCGGCCAGCGCCACTCGAAGCCTTTCGGGGATCTTGAACTTCTCTATGTCGTCCTTCCCTGACCACCCCACCTTGAAGGTGTTGATGGCGTCAGCGTCCACGAGGACCTTGACTTTGTAGCCCTCCTCCAGCGCCGCCCAGATGACATTGTAGGCAACGCAGATCTGGGCGTCGTCCTTCTTCAGACTGGTCTTGAGGTGGACCAGAAAAGTCTCCTGGTTCGCCGCGGACAGAGATGGAGCAGTCAGGTACGATCCCAGAAATACAAATAAACTTAATAACAGGATTCCGTATCGTTTCATAAGTAACCTCCTCTACCAAGCACGAGATGACTGGAAATCTATGGATTTAAATCTCCGACGGCCGGTTCCCTCAGGATGACCCTCCCCCTGAAACCGCTTCTCTCGACGGCCTGTTCCAGAACTTTGTCATTAACACTCTCGTCTGCAGTCAACCACGCTTTCTTATCCTTGAACGAAACATCCACTTCCTTCACCCCTTCGACCCCTGCCAGGGATCTTTTCACCGCAATGGCGCAGAGGTCTCACGTCATGCCCTCGATGGCCAACGTGACGTTCTGATCAGCCGCATAGGCCGGGTGGGGTATTACCACGGAAAAAGCAAGCGATATCGCCAAAACCGCGACTACGGAAAAACTTTTTAATGACATGCTATTTTCCTCATTGGTTCTCTAAATGGGAGATTAAATTCTTTCTCACGCCCGCGCCGCGCTTAGGAGTGGTGTTCCAGGTTCCAGGTTCCAAGTAAATTAATAAATACAGATATTGCCCCCTCCCCTTATGTTCCCCTCCCGCCAGGGGAGGGGAATAAACCCCCATACCCGTAAACTCTGTGATCTCTGTGCGCTCTGTGGTTCAAAGCCTTTATCTCTTTACGTAACCCCAAGCACAGGGTTTTCTTTGCGAGCTTTGTCACGCTGAAGGCGTGATGAGCCGGATTTTATCCTCGAAACCATGCTACCCGGCAAGCCAGGTGACGACTTTCAGATAAGAGACGGAGACCACCAGGGCCACTGTCGCCGTCCAGAAGATCATCCTGGCGATCCTCCTTGTGCGAAAATCCGCTTCACAGTTACAGTCTACCTTTTTCAGGTAGAGCTTCCAGAAGGAGTATCCAAGCATGAGGAAAGCAGCGCCCAGCATGTATGGTCTGAGGGGATCCAGAACCATGAGTTTGCTCAGAAACCCCACGGATGTCCCGAAGACGATAAAGATAACGGGCCCTATGCAGCAGGAGGCCGCCAGCAGGGATGCTGCAACGGACCCGAAACTGGAAAGGTTTTCCTTTCCCAGGGCCAGCTTGTTCTCTATCATTGCGTTCATTTTATGGGCTGTCCAATTCCCGCCGCCTCAAGTTCGTCCCTTGTCGGCCCGTTTCCCTGGCAGCAACCTGCCAGTTGTCCGTTAACAACGATGGCCGGCACCGAACGGATACCGAGTGCACCGGCCCTCTTTGCCACCTCAGGTTCATTCATATCCAGAATTGAAAGGTCGCAGGAGGGACATTTCATATCCTGGACCAGACTGACCGCTTCATCACAGGCTGGACATCCGGCACTGAAGATCTCAACTTTTCTTTTCTTAATCATTTTCATACCTCCACTTCTCTCTCCGTCGGGTTTATCCAGATCTTAATTTCCTCCTGAAATATGCCAATCCGATTCCAAAGTCTCCAGGATGGGACATTCTCCATCCGGCCCGCCGATAGCACAGGCGTCAATAAGTTCGCCAAGCGCTTTTTCTATCCACTTTAATGATTGGATCTTTGTCTGGACATCTCTTCTCTTTTCATCTGCCACTTGCCTGACGTCATCACAGGTGGTCGTTGGATCGAGCCTGAGGTTTAGCAGTTCCTTTATCTCTTTGAGTGTAAAACCCAGTTCCTTGGCGCGCATGATGAACCGGATCCTGACGACGGTACTTGCGGGATACTGCCTGTAACCCGATTCTGTCCTCGGCGGCTTGTCGATCAATCCGCTCTTCTCGTAAAAACGGACCGTTTCCACCCCGATGCCGGACTGCCTGGAAACTTTCCCTATTGTTAACAACTTCATCTGCTGCTCCTTAAATCATGATTTAAACGATGCCTTCTCCACAGGTTATATGCTGCCCAACCTGTAGCTATTACAACAAGTACGATCATCAGGGGAACGAGGCTTTCCTCAAGATAACTCGTCACCACTCCAATGCTGATTCCTCCCGCCAAAAAAATCAGCAACAGACCGCAGCACACAAGGTGAATTATCCCCAGAAGAGCCAATCCCAACCTGTCTTTCGTCTGGTCTTTAACCTTGCCTGCTTCCATTTTTACTGCCTCCATAACAGAACAGTAAATAAAAAGGCAATTGATTCCCGATACCTGACTGCAATTATAGTATAAACCCTGTAGCTTGCTACAGGGTCAAGGAAAAAGTTACTGTTATTTTGAGAAATCCGTCATTTGTACTGACAGTGGGATATTCCAGTTCATCTTCCGATTAGTTGGTGGTCGATATAATAAATGGGTTCCGGTAAAAGCCCCTTCGCCTTCACAACGCCTTGGCCGCTTCGCTTCAGGGTTGATACCGATACCATTGCCGGAACCCTGGATAACCAAATGCAAATCAGGCCGGGGTTTTGGTGAATCACGAAGCGAAGCTCAAGGGGGTTGCGAAGCCGAGTGATTACACCAAAAACCCGGCCATATGAATAGAAATCTCACCAACTGGTTTGAAGATGATCCTGGATTCCATACGCTCAACGATCCTGTGAATTCTGAACCTCAGTGAGATGTGCGGCTATTGACCGGTATTTTCGATAGGGATAAACTTAACGATCCTCCGGTTGCCGAAGTCGGCGATGTATACAATACCCTCGCTGTCTATCGCCACATCGGTAGGATATTTAAGTCCGTCCGGCCCGCTTCCATTCGAGCCGATAGTTACGAGGAATTTCCCCCTCGGCGAGAACTTCTGGATCCGGTTATTGTAAAAATCCGCGGCGAACACGTTTCCATCCGGTCCTATGGCAACTGCCGTTGCCGTCATGAACCATCCGTTGAATGGACCGTGGATGTTCATGGCAAAAGGGCCTCCCCATTTGCGCAGAAACGAACCGTCCGGTCCGAAGACCTGTATCCGGTCATTATATGCGTCGGCGACGACCAGGCTCCCGTCCGGCATCAGAGCTACGTCGGTGGGATAGTTGAAAAGACCCTTTTTTATTCCGATCTTTCCCGTCATTCCATACTGTTTTATAAATTCACCGGACGGGGTTAGAACCTGAACCCGGTGGTTGAAAAAATCGGCCACGTAAAGCCGTCCCGTCCCGTCTATCTCAACCCCTGAAGGGGAGTCGAATTCCCCGGGGCCCGACCCGGAAGATCCGATCACACCCAGCGGCTTGCCCTGCAGCGTGAACACCTGGATCCTGTCGTTGAGGTATTCCGCGACGTACAGTCGGTCTCCTGGGGCATCCACGGCCAACAGCATTGGTCTACCGAGTTCACCAGGGCCATCCCCCTCACCGGCGAACTCCCTGATGTAATTTCCCTCCCTGTCAAATACGACGATCCGGTGGGAGCCGGCATCGCTGATGAAGACCTCTTTTCCGGTAATGGCAATGCCGATAGGCTCAACGTCAGCGCCGCTGCTGTCGGCTGGGAGGGTCCAGGATCCGGCAAACCGGTAGCCCGACTCCCGTGCCATGGGAAACCAACGCCACCATGCGGAGAAAGCAAGAAGCAGCAGGATTATTAATGCAACGGTCCGGCGTGACATCCGAGGTTTAACAGAAAGGAGACGGCTAAAATTTCCGGTCTGATGCGCGCACTGAATCGCATGGGGTCCTCTGCACTATAAGTGAGACTCCACGGCCAGGCTGAAACGATAATCCGATTCGGGCTGATTACCATTCAGGTCCTGATCCACAGGGAACTGGATACCCCCCTTGAGTGCCCAGTTCCTGTATGTGAAGAAAAATGATGGAGACAGGAACAACCGGGTGCCGCCGGAGTCAGCGTCATCGACACCGAAAAGTTCATTCCGATCACGTGATTCGAAATTTAGCTCGGCAATGATGACGAGGTCGGGTCGGAGATATTCCACCCTCCGGGTGCGGATACCGATAGCCAAATCCGCAAAAACACCGTTACCTGCGCGCATGCCCCCGCCACCTTCGGTATTCAGGCGGTAACGTACATCTCCGAAATAGTACCATTTAAGGGATTCTCTAGCGATAGCAAGGGCGAGAAGATAATCTGTGGAGCCGCTCCCGAGACGGGGTGTTTTGTCATCATCGCCCGTCGGTAGTTTCACACCCAGTATGACGGCTGCCGCGTCCTGCACACCGATCCCGTCCCGGCGCCAGAATCGGTACTTCGTTCTGACGGAAACATCACCGGGACCGGATGACTCGTTGATACTGCTGCGTTCGAGTATATAAGGGATTGCCAGGGTGGCTGACAGGTCGGCTGTAATGCCGTAGATGATCTCGCTTGTCAGCGTATATTCCCTTTCCACTTCGCCTCCGCCGGACGCTTTTTCTCCCTCGAACTCCATCTCCAGGCCGAACCCGCCCTTGAAGATCGTGTGAGGGCCGAGGCCGAAAATAGGCTCGTGGGCCAATGCGCTGACGGACGTTAAAAAAACGGAAAGGATTGCCGCCGTAATTACCGCCAGCCTGCTCATGGTGAGACACCTTTTAGCGATTCGGGGCGCAGAGTCCAGGATCCTTCAGGCTCCTCCTGAATTATCCCTTCCGTTTCCACAGCTTTTCCGTTCTCGATGTATTCGGAAAATTGTCTCTTGCGATCGGTTTTCATTTCACCTACGAAAAACAGCTCGTCGGGGCCACCGTACTGAAGAATAAACTTTCCGTCTTCCAGGCGCGCTATTCCGGTTACCCTTACTTTCATCCGGCCGAGACTGAATCCGGAGTCTTTTACAGCCCCGGGAATCTGCCTGATATTCACAGAGCGGTCTTTTTCGGCCGCCAGTACGACTACGCCCCTGTTCATCTCGATATCTATGGACCTGACGCCCTCGACCCGCTTTAACTTTTTCTCTATCCCGTAGGCGCAGAATGGACAGGCCAGGCCTTCTACTGTTATCGTAACCTCAAGAATCCGGGAGTGCGCCGCTCGGGGAAAAAAGGAACCCATCAGAAAAATTACAATACAGAAGACGAGGAACCATCTTTTTCTGACCATCCTGCCTGCCTCCTTTTGTCCTAAGTCCACCTTTATGCTGGATTACCTGCCGGAGTGCCATATAGTGACTATAAACCCCGTACTACAGTACGGGGTCAAGTGGTTTTTTCAGGAGGTATTTTTGCCTGCTTTGACGGTATCAGGGATACATGGGGCGAGGACAGCGACCTGACTGACTTATGGGACGAATAAAGGGCATCACCGGGGTCCGGATCTGGATGGCGCTTTTAAACTGCACTTCAAGGAGGTCTGAGCCGCCTTTCAAAAAAAAACGCAAGGCAGTCGGCAGGGCTAAAAGCTGTGGTTATGGCACCGGGAAGCTTATCCCAGCTCCCTGAGATACTCCAGAAGGTCGTCGAGATCCTGATCCGAAATTTTCCACCTGGGCATGGTTCTGTCCATTTGTTTTCCGGAAGGTTCGACTGCCTCGCGGATGGCCCTCCTTATATCCTCGTCGGTATATGCCTCTTCTTCACCCTCTTCCTCATCGTGGTGCTGACCTGAAATGAGGGCGGAATACCTTATATCGCCGGGGATATGTGTCCCCATCATAACTGGCAGGCTGCCTTTGCCCTCAGGGCCGTGGCAGTTGATGCAGCTCCCGCCCATCATGCGGAGCCAGTGCGGTCCGCCCCTGAACGGTATTTTCTGCCCATCGCCATCAATCCCGAGATAGTAGATACGCTCTCCGTTGGATGCGTAGGACCCCTTGTCGTACACTCCGCCTGCGCCCCATCCCGAGAAAGAGGCCATGTGCCGGCTGCCTGCGCCGGATAGACACACACCGGCAATCCCGAGAATCAGTAGTCCCAGGCCCCACCACAGGGTACGGCGGGATCTCTTGCCGTTCATCCTCCGCCCTCCAGGGTCCTCTTCCTTTCCTCGAATTCCTGTGTATCGATCTCACCTTTCGCGTAGCGCTCCTTGAGGATCTCTAAAGGATCACGCTCCCTGGATATGACTCTTTCTCCAGGAGCGGTAATCCCGCCGTGACCGGTAGTGAAATAGCGGATGATCAGTATTGCACCAATGATTATTATCGCCCAGAAAAAGATCATCATGATCATCCCTCCGAATCCCCACAATCCGTAACCCTGGTTTCCCCATCCCATCATAACTGTATCCTCCTTTAAGTTGTTCCTCTCAGGCAGGCTTCATAACTCGAGTATAGCTCCAGCAGAAAGGTTGGCAAGCTCCTGCTCAAGATCAGGGGGGCGTAAGATTGTAGGATTGGGGTCAGGTCCCATATCCTCAGGTTTTTTACGTTAACCCGCGACGCGAAACCCGGAAATCGGAACTCGAACAGGCGCTTGGCGATGCCAAGTGCATGTGAGTATTATCACTTTTAACTTGTTTTTTAGTGTTGCTTATGCTAGATGATGCTTGCCGGAGTAAATATTGTATTACTTCGGATTATTACAGAAACGTGGGAGTTCGGCTTGCTGGATATGAGTGTCCGGGGTCACCGCCCCGGACTTTTTGTTGCAGGCAAGCCGTGCCGCAATGTTAGGGCAAATGTTCAAGGAGGGGCTAGAAGATGGCAGATGGAACGGTAAAGTGGTTCGATGAGAGAAAAGGATTCGGTTTTATTGAGCAGGAGGACGGCCCGGATGTATTCGTGCACTTCTCTGTGATAACAGGTGAGGGATTCAAGACCCTTCAGGAGGGTCAGAAGGTAACATTTGAGATCACCGAAGGCCCAAAGGGACTTCAGGCTACAAACGTTATCCCTGAGTAAGACTGTTCTCTCATGCATTAAAGCCCCGGCATTGCCGGGGCTTTTTTTTATTCAAAGTGCTCTTATGAAATGGCTCACGCCCGCTCCCTTCCGGTCACTCAAGGTGCCAGGGATAAAGGCTGTTTCACCACGGAGGCACGGAGCTCACGGAGGAAAACTTCTGGGCCTGGGGTAAAACACTATGAGAACAAGGGCGATCTTTTTGAACCACAGAGTTCACAGAGAACACAGAGGGTTTGGATAGGGAGGAGGCAAGAGGCAGAAGGCTAGAGTTTTTTCGCCCAACGTCCAACAACGTCTCTGGCGTGACAGACGTAACTTGTAATAGCTAATAGTACCCCCTCCCCTTAAGTCCCTTCTCCTTCGGCCTTGCTCAGGACCTTGAGCCTGTCGAAAGGCCGCCTGGGGAGGGGAATAAACCCCCATACCCCGATACGTATTCCTCCGTGCCTCTGTGGTGAAACCCAGGTCCTTTGTGTGAGGCGGATTATCTAGCGCGATCCGTTGTATCCGTAGACTTTTACGATTGTCACACTTGCACCATCCGGGTCGGTGGCCGAGTCGGAAACCATTTCAAGCCGCTCGAAGCGCTCCTCCAGAAATCCCTTATCATTTTCATAGCTGTGGAAGCTTACAAACAGGGCATTGTCATTAATGTGGTCTTTCGGATCGAACCACAGTTCATGGTTCCTACCGTGCACACTTCCAGTTCCCAGGACTGTGACTTCCGGCTGATCCGTCGTGTAGAAGGCTATTAAAGATGAGAGGGCGTACGACTTCGTAAAGAGGAAGGCCGGTCCTTCACCTTGCAAATCAGAAAACACCCGGGCAACTTTCTCACCTGTTTCTATTGGCGGGATTACGGCTTTTTTTAACTGGGCGGCGTTGAATTTTTCCGGTCTCAGGGGATAACTCCAGTCCTGCGGAACTATCCACAGCATCAGGGGGATCGATAACAGGATGAGAACTGTTGCCCATGCAGTTACGGCAGTTAAAATATAACGTAGATTTAACCTGCCATCCCTCAACAAATATCCTGCTACGGCAATTGCGAGAAAAGGATAGCCAACGCCGGGCCAGTGGGCTCCTACCCTGTTAGTGAGGCTGATTAGCAGAAACCCTGAAAGGGGTACGAGGGCGAATATTGTTGGGATATCCCAAGCAAGGTTTTCCCTTCTTCTGGATGGGAAGAAGGCTATGAAAGCCGGAAATGCAAAGATCAACACAAATGGGCTCATTGCAAGTGCCTGGCCGATTATATAATCGGCAGTGTAAACAATATTTATACTGGGAGATTTGTGACGAGCGGCGAAATTAAAGATGAAGGTTGCCCAGCCATGGGTGGCATTCCAGACAATGGCAGGCAGGAAGATCAGACCAGCTGTACCTGCTGCAAGGTAAGGTCCGGGCCTGCGTAGATGATGTCGATGATCCGGGGATAGCATGAGATACATAACACAGGCAGCCGGAAGAGCAGCTCCCAGAAATTTACTCATGACGGCTGCCCCTGAGCATATACCAAGCCCCAACCAGGCTTTGTCTGACCCGTGCTCTACTGCTCTGTAGAAAAAATATCCCCCCAGGATTCCGCTGAGTATAAGTGGAGTGTCAGTTGAATAAAGAATCCCTCCCACTTCCAGGAGGGGTATGCCCATTGCCAACAGTCCGGCGAGGGAGGCCGTCCGCCACGACCCGGATATCTCATATGACATCTGCCGTATGACGATAAACACAAGGGTCATGGCAATAACCGCAAATATCCTGACACCTGCAACGGTGCTGCCGAATATGGCGGTAGTTAATACAAGGATCCATCCCGCAAGGGGTGGGTGATCATAGTAGGAGAGAGCTGGATGACGGGCCCATTCCCAGAAATAGGCTTCGTCACCTGTAAGGGGCAGCTTCAGAGCGTAAATCAGGCGAATTACTGTTGTTATACCCAATACGATCCAGAATAACCGGATCCATTTATCGGCGTTCATGTTGCCTTTATTTTCGAGGTTTACCGTCATTTGTCGTATATTAGCGTATGAGTTGTTAGTTGCAAGTTGTTAGTTGGGGGATGATCCAATATCCAAAGTCCAATGTCCAAGATCGTGATGCGTAATGAGTGATTGGTGATTAGTAATTGGTGATTAGTAAAAACAGGCTATAGGCGGTAGGCTTTCAAAAGGTACCACAACCTTACTCTTCCTCTCCCTTGGTGGGTACGCTTATGCGTGGAGTTCCATGTTCCAAGTAGAGTCATCGCGAGGAGTGAAACGACGAAGCGATCTTAGTAAGATTGCCGCGTCGCTCCGCATCCTGCGACGTTTCTCGCAATGACTTCTATCTAGACCACGCCCTTCGCCCTACGCCCTTCGCACTCACTCGAAGGGTGCCTCTGTGACCTCTGTGGTTCAAACCCAAGGTCTGGAATTTCTCCGTGTACTCCGTGCCTCCGTGGTACAAACTGTAATTCATTTGCAGGTTTGGCACCTTTATGTTAGAAGAAATGTTAGTTCAGGTTCTTGTAACAGATTGTGGTCTGTGGAGGGACTGAAAATGGCGAAGCGGAAAAAGATACTTGTGATTGACGACTCTCCTTTCTTTCTGGAGCGCATGAAAGATCTTCTCCTTGGTATGAATTTCAGCGTTATTACCTGCGACAATGGTCAAAAGGCAGTCAAGATCATAGTCAGGGATCATGATAACCTCGGCATGATAATAACTGATCTCCAGATGCCGGAAATGGACGGTTTTCAATTCCTCAAATGGCTGAAGGACCAGCCATATGCCGATGATATGCCCGTCCTGGTACTGACAGGGGCCTATGACCTTACCGATATTGTCGGGTCTTTGAACGAATACGGCGTGAGGGGTCTGCTGGATAAGGGCTCTAATCCGCATCACCTGATATCACGAATAAATGCGATACTTTTTCCCGAAATAGTAAACAAACGAAAACACGAAAGAGTATCGGTACACCTGCCTGTAACCTTTGAGTGGGAGAATGACGAAATAAGCGCTATTATCACAAACTTGAGCCTGGGGGGCAGTTTCCTCTCCACCGAAAGCATGGCTGATTCTGATGCTGAGATCACCATAAAAGTGAAATTTCCTGTCATCAATACCGAACTTTCTCTCAAATCCAGGGTCATCTGGAGCCTGGGGGGCAAGGATTGGCATGGTAAACAACCTTCCCTGGAGGGTATGGGTGTGTACTGGGTTGATCTTACAACCGACGATAAGCTCATACTTGAAAGCTTTATTGGAGAGAAGCTCAAGGAGGAACGCCTCTACGATATGCTTTTACCGTAATGTGTGATGTGTAAAACAGGCTATAGGCTTTAGGCGGTAGGCTGTAGGTTAACAAACAGCACCACAACCCTGCCCTTTCCACCCCAGCGCCCAGAGCCTAACGCCCAGCGCCTATAACTCAATTTCCAATCTCTAATTTCCAATGTTCTAATATCAAATGCTCCAATATCTGATGTTCGACTTCGATACTTCGATACTTCGATACTTCGTTACCTGACTGACGCCAATATGCCATTACTCCGTTACTAGTCTATCACCCCCATACCCGTAACTCCCAGCGGTTCTCTGCGTCAGGGTTTTTTCTATAGATAGTTCCCGGCGACTGACAGCCAGAACGTATACGTTATTATCGAGAGAACAGTGCTGATCGTCACAGCAGCCGCTGCAAGGTCGCTGTCCCCTCCCATTTCAGCAGACATGACGTATGAGATAGTAGCTGAAGGGCTGCTGAGCAGTATTATTGAGGGAACGGCAAGCACATGACTTACATCCAGTAACCGAAAAAGAATAAGACCTGTCAGTGGCAGGACGAGGAGTTTCAGAACTGTAGATATCCCAATTTGTACCGACCTTCCCGAGACTCCTGTCCGAAGTGAACCCCCTATTATCAGAAGGGCCAGTGGGAGAGCCATATCAGCAACAATCGCAAGCGTCCTGTCGAGAAAACCCGGAAGGGAAATACCTGACCCGGATGATATCAGGCCGAGAACAGTCCCCAGAATTATGGGGTTAGCGATAAATTTTCCCAGTGATTTTACCGTGAGCCTTCTTCCTTCACTCGGAGCAAAAGTATAAAGAGAGATAGATAGAATGTTCTGCATCAGGATCAGAAAACCTGCCAGCACACTTGCTGTTACCCTGCCTGCTGGTCCAAGAGAGTAGAAAATAACGGCCAGGCCGACGTAACCCAGGTTTCCATGATAGGAGATCTGGGTGAAGGTTACCGCTGTTTTCCTGGGGAGCTTCATGATAAATGCCACAGCTATGGCAAGCAGCATTACGAGTCCCACGGCCAGGAGTGTTCCAGCCAGCTGCCTCATATCGAAACTCTCGGAGAATTTGCCCCGGGAGATCTCGCTGAAAACCAGCAGGGGAATTGCGATGTAGTAAACGAGTCTGTTGGCGGACTGTATAAAATTGTCCGGCAAAAACCCCAATTTTCGTGAAAGGTATCCTAGTCCGATCACTAAAAATACCGGGGATAAGTTTTCGAGGACCTGAATCAATGTTATACCCTTTAGTGGTGATTGGTGATTAGTAATTGGTTATTAGTTTCGTGATGCGTAACGCGTGATGCGTAAAGCAGGCTATAGGCTATAGGCGGCAGGCTATAGGCCTACAACAAGTACCACAACCTTATTCTTCCTCTCCCCTGGTGGGAGAGGAAGCCTGCCGTTATTGAAAAACTTAGGACGGCAGGCGAGGAGAGGGGGATATCCTACCACCCTCCCCTTTATCCCCCCACGCCTCAGCGTGGTCAAGGGAGGGGAGTATTTGAACATGTAATTTCCAATGATCTAATGTTCTATACACAATTTCCATACTAACACACAGGAACAAGCGGCTCTATCACGACGACTTGACATTGAAATAACGGGAACTAAATTTCCATTAGGAGATAAAGAGTAAAAAGCCACGAATGGACTTTTTACGACCCTACCAAAAGTTGATGACTTTGCAAGAAGTCATCAACGCGCCCATTGGGGGCGCCCAAATCAATGACTTGCGTGCAAGTTGTTGATTTGAGAGGAAAGCGGAAACGACGCTTTTCGCTTTCCGAGGAGTAAAAAGCCACGAATGGACTTTTTACGACCCTACCAAATGAAAGGGGTAAACGATATGAATATTGTACGTTTCAGAAGGCGAACACCCATCAATTGGGATCCTTTCTGGAGCCTGAGAGACATTCAGGGGGAAGTGAATAGATTGTTCCCGGATTTCTCAGGTGATGATACCGAAACCGGAGTTGCGAAACTCACTCCGGCAGTTGACCTGGTTGATACAAAAGATGATGTGATAGTCAAGGTCGAACTTCCTGGTATCAAGAAAGAGGATGTGGACATCACGCTGCACGACGACCTCCTCACCATCAAGGGTGAAAAGAAGGCAGAGAAAGAGGAGAAAGAAGGCAGCAGATACTACTTCGAACGCAGATATGGATCTTTTGCCAGGACAATTACACTTCCTGTGAATGTAAAGTCCGATGAAATAAAGGCAAAATTCACAGATGGGGTTTTGGAAGTAACACTTCCCAAGGCCGAAGAGGAAAAATCGAAAGAGATCAAAGTTACCGTGAACTGATAACATGTAGTCCGCGCAAGAGGCCGCCGAGAGGCGGCTTTTTGCGTTTTTTTACGCTGAATGCTCACATTCGTTGAGTAGATAGAATTCAGGAGCCAGAAGTCAGAATTCAGAATGGTTTTTTGAAGATATTGAGTGGAAAATAGCATAAACTGAGCTTACAAGTTAAGCTTGTCAACTATTAGGTCTTATTGCTTATTTACAACAAGTTCCATTTCTATATCGACAACGTAATATACATATTTGACTTTGCCTGAATTCTGACTTCTGGCTTCTGGCTTCTGAATTCTTGACACAAAGCCAAAGGCGGACACAAACAGAGAATGAAGCACCCGGATAAAAAAAAGAACCCCGGCGGTCCTGCCGAAGATCGTTTCACCGAAACCGCTATCATCAGGATGCGGGAAGAGATATTGCTCTGTTCGGGGAACGAGGTTTTTTTCACTGGCAGGATCGATGAAGTAGGTCGTGTTGCTGAAGTCGAGCCTCTGGCCCGAGGGAACGAAGAGGCAGTACCGGCTCTGATGGGAGCCGCCAGCTTCGGCGATGTTGTTATACACAATCATCCAACAGGTTTCCTTGTTCCATCGGATTCAGATCTGTCAGTCGCCTCCAGGCTCGGAAGCGACGGGATAGGGAGTTATATCGTTGATAACGATATCCAGAGGGTCTATGCAGTTGTCGAACCGGCCAAAAAGGATGAAGAATACGACCCGCTGGACCCGGAGGAGATTGCGGATCTGCTCGGTCCGGATGGTCCTCTTGCCAAGATCCATCCCCAGTATGAAGTACGTCCATCTCAGTGCAGGATGGCTTCTGAGGTAACCCGGGTCCTTGAGAGTGAATCAGTAGGCGTCTTTGAAGCAGGTACCGGTACAGGGAAGAGCCTCGCTTACCTTATCCCGTCCGTCAGATGGGCCCTTTCGGGAAACCGACGAGTTGTTGTTTCCACCAACACTATCAACCTTCAGGAACAGCACCTGATAAAGGACCTGCCTCTGGTTGAGGAGGTTCTCGGTGAATCGTTTTCGGCTGTACTTGTCAAGGGGAGGGGCAACTATCTCTGCCTCAGGAAGAGGGACCTTGTGGACACTGAAACGGGTGAGATACTTCTTGATTTTGACAATATGCAGGAGATGCGAAGTCTCCTGGACTGGAGTAGAACAACCCACGAGGGAAGCCTCTCGGATCTTTCCTTTGTTCCGGAGGAACCTAACTGGAGTCTGATAAAGTGCGAATCAGATTCATGCCTGAGGGCGCGGTGTACTCATTTCTCCACCTGTTTTTTCTACCGTATGCGACGTGAGGCTGCCTCAGCGCAGATACTGCTTGCTAACCATCACATCCTCTTTGCTGACCTTTCCTTCAGAAGTGCCGGACAGGAATCATCCTCTATAATGCCTCGGTATGATGCTGTTATCCTCGATGAAGCTCACAATGTTGAGGATGTGGCTCTTTCATATTTCGACTCCAGTTTCGGAAGGTGGGGAACTACCGCTGCTATTGGCCGCCTGGTCAGCCGCAGACGATCCGAACGCGGGCTTATTCCGTTTCTTCAGAAAAAGATTCAGAATTCCAGGTCTCTTTCGAAAAAACAGAAAAGTGAACTGAATAAACTGACCTCGGCAGTATTTGAGAGCATTCAGGGACAGAGGGTGAGGTTGGAGTCGGCCTTTGATGAGCTTGCAGAGCAGTTCGTCCAGTGGCTGAGCAAAGGCGAGGATGCCAGGGAAAACAGGTGGCGTATAACACCTGAAAGAAGAAACGATAAACAGTGGCGTGGGGCAGATAAGCTTCTGGGCGAGATGTCCGGCCTTATCAGGGGGATCCTCACGCCGGTAAAGAAGCTCAACAGGGAACTGAGAAACCTTATGGAGGAAGGTAATGAAGAACTGGCCGGGCAGTGGAGCGATATAGGGGCAGTGGTGCTAAGGCTTCAAACATGTGTTGATTTTATTAACCGGGTTAAGGAAGGAGAAGCAGAGGATGAGGTCTTCTGGGCCCAGGTAAGGACGAAGGGCAGGAGGTCTGTGAATCTGCACCTTACCCCTCTGGATGCCGCATCTATATTGGAAAACACTCTCTTTTCATCGGTTGGCCCCGTAGTTATGACGTCTGCGACACTTACCGTCGGTGGTTCCTTCGACTTCATGAGGCACAGGCTTGGTATCGATCGGCTTGACAGAGACAGGATCACGGAAATGGTGTTCCCTTCTCCTTTTGATTTTAACAGTCAGATGAAGATAGCATTTCTGGACGATATTCCTGATCCCGGCAAGATGGGTTATGTTGCCGGATTGAGGGATGCTGTACGGGAAATGATAACCGCGTCCGATGGTAACTCTCTTGTGCTTTTCACATCGTACAGGACTCTGGATGAAGTATTCGAGGGTTGCAGTGAAGATCTCTCTGATGCCAGGCGGATCATGCTCAGGCAGGGGGAGGCTCCACGCACTGCGCTCCTGGAGCGGTTCCGGCAGGATCCGGGCTCGGTTTTGTTCGCAACGGACAGCTTCTGGGAGGGGGTTGATGTTGTGGGAGATTCTCTGACGAATGTGATCATCGCCAGGCTGCCCTTCCCGGTGCCTACCGATCCTGTCACCGAGGCCCGCGGGGAAGCCCTTCAGAAGGCGGGCAGGGACCCGTTCATGGAAGACTCGGTACCCAGAGCTGTTATACGCCTGAGACAAGGGGTGGGGAGGCTGATCCGACATCGTGATGACACAGGTTTTGCGGTTATTTGCGATGCAAGGATACTGCGTCGATTCTACGGTCGGTTGTTCATCGATTCCCTCCCTCCGGGTGAGCAGATAACAGGAACCACTGAAGAAATTGCGGCGAAAATGAAGGAGTTCTTTGCAAAGTGACTACTACTGTGTAACGCGTGACTAGTAATTGGTGATTAGTGATTGGTGATTGGGAAAAACAGGCGTTGGGCGTTAGGCTCTTGGCCTACAAAAAGTACCCCAACCTTACTCTTCCTCTCCCCTGGTGGGAGAGGAAGCCTGCCGTTGTTGAAAACTTTGAACGGCAGGCGAGGAGAGGGGGATATATTACCACCCTCCCCTTTGTCCCCCCACGCCTCAGCGTAGTCAAGGGAGGGGTGAGAGTAAGTAATCCATTATCCATTTTCCATTATCCAATTTCCAATGCTCTAATGTTCTAAACACAATACCCAATTTCCACTCTCGAATTTCGAAAAAACACAATTGACATTTAACCCAAACAACGGTAGATAGAAATCATCCACCCGGATTTCCGGGTGGATTCTTTTTCAACCGGCATCTTGCCGGGATTATCGGCCTGGTTCAGACTTAACTGGAGGTTTCAGGAAAGTGTCCAAGCATCCGATGACACCCGAGGGACTCGAGAAGCTCAAGGTGGAGCTCAAGAGACTCAAGTCAGTTGAACGTCCCAAGGTAATAGAAGAGATATCTATCGCGAGGGATCATGGCGACATCTCGGAAAACGCTGAATACGAAGCGGCAAAGGAGAAGCAGGCTTTTGTCGAAAAACGAATAAGGGACATTGAGAACATGATCGCCAACGCCCAGGTAGTTGATCCTTCAAAGATGAGCACAGACAGGGTGGTGTTCGGTGTGATGGTGACAGTCCTTGACCTGGAATCTGATGAGGAGATCTGTTACCAGATAGTGGGTGCAGATGAAGCAGATGTTGCAGAATGCAGGATCAGCGTAACATCACCGGTGGCCCGCTCTCTCATAGGCAAACAGGTGGGAGACCTTGTGCAGGTTATCATTCCCAGAGGAATGCGCGAGCTCCAGATCCTGGGAATATCGCTTCCATAATATAAGTAATTGTTCAAAGTTCAACGTTCAAGGTTCAACGTTGTTACAAATCCAAGACCTGAAATCCAAGATCCAAGATCGGCTATCCTTTCGGCGTGGAGTTCTATGTTCAACGTTTAGCTGTCGGAATCCAGTTCCTAAAAGAAGTCTTTCAATGACTGATTATAACTCCCTTCGCACTGGTATTTTCACTTCGACTTCGACTACGCACTTCGACTGAAATCCCCTCCATGCCCAGTGTAATTCAATACCAGTCGGGGATTTCATGTTGACAGTTCCTTGCAAACACAGGCAGAATTTGCACAAATAATCAGCAGGATCGAAGCAGGCTGTTTAATTAACCGGCACTTTCATCGGCGTTGCAGATGGGTTATATTGTATTATCCTTTTATTACAAAGAGTTAGACTAGACTTTATTCTAGTGTCATTTTGGTATGGAGATTGCTCTTAGGGAGCCGCGAGAGGAGATTTAAATGAAGAAGGTAGAGGCTATTATCAAACCATTCAAACTCGAGGAGGTTAAGGACGCGCTCAACGCTCTGGGTATTCAGGGAATGACGGTCACTGAGGTGAAAGGGTTCGGAAGGCAGAAAGGCCACACTGAATTGTACCGCGGAGCAGAATATATCGTCGACTTCCTGCCCAAGGTGAAGATCGAAGTTGTGGTAAGGGAAGAGATCCTGGACGATGTACTCGATGCGGTCGCTAAAGCTGCCAAAACGGGAAGGATCGGTGACGGTAAGATATTTGTTTTCCCCGTGGAGAATGCTGTCCGTATCCGAACGGGCGAAACTGGAGAAGATACGATCTAAGACATTCTGCGGATAATCCCAACTTAATGGAGGCATGAACAATGACACCAAAGGAAGTCCTGGAATTCGCGAAGAAAAACGATGTGAAGATGGTGGATCTGAAATTTATGGATCTGCCCGGAACATGGCAGCACTTCGGTGTACCGGTGAGCCAGCTTGAAGAGGATTCCTTCGAGGATGGATATGGCTTTGATGGTTCCAGTATTCGTGGTTGGCAGCCCATCCACGCCAGCGATATGCTGGTAGTGCCTGATCCCGAAACTGCCGTCATGGATCCCTTTGCTTCTGTACCGACGCTGTCTCTTATCTGCAACATCGTCGATCCCATAACAAAGGAGTCATACTCCAGGGACCCGAGGTTCGTTGCTCGAAAAGCGGAAAACTATCTCAAGTCAACTGGACTTGGTGATACTGCCTACTTCGGTCCGGAGGCTGAGTTCTTTATCCTGGACGACGTACGGTTCGGGCAGAACGCCAATTCGGCTTTCTACTCGGTTGACTCTGTAGAAGGATGGTGGAACAGCGGACGTGATGAGAACCCCAACCTGGGCTACAAGCCCCGGCATGGCGGAGGGTACTTTCCCTGTCCACCCACTGACAGCACTGCGGCCATCAGGGTAGAGATGGTACAGGTTATGGAGTCTATCGGTATTGAGGTTGAGGCGGAGCATCACGAAGTAGCAACTGCGGGTCAGGCCGAGATAGACATAAAATTTCGGCCTCTGGTAGAGGTGTCTGACCAGCTCATGTGGTTCAAATACATTGTCAAGAATGTTGCCCGTAATAACGGCAAGACAGCTACCTTCATGCCAAAGCCCATCTTCGAGGATAACGGTTCCGGTATGCACACCCACGTGAGCCTCTGGAAGGATGGAAAGCCCCTGTTCGCTGGTGACCGTTACGGCGGGCTCAGTGAGATGGCGATGCACTTCATGGGCGGTATCCTCAAGCACGCTCCTTCTCTATGTGCTCTGACGAACCCCACGACCAACTCGTACCGCAGGCTGGTTCCCGGGTATGAGGCCCCTATCAATCTTGTCTATTCATCGAGGAACAGGAGCGCAGCCATCAGGATCCCTCTATACTCAGCGAGCCCCAAGGCCAAGAGACTGGAGTTCAGGACACCGGATCCTACATGCAACAGCTACCTTGCGTTCTCAGCCATCTTGATGGCAGGCCTGGATGGTGTGGAGAACCGTATAGATCCGGGTGAGCCTCTGGATAAGAACATCTACGGCCTTCCGCCCGAGGAACTGGCAAATATACCCTCGGTCCCCGGATCACTGGAAGAGGCACTGGCCAACCTGGAAGCGGATCATGATTTTCTGCTCAAAGGTGACGTCTTCACACCTGACCTCATCCAGATGTGGCTTGATTATAAAAGGAAGAACGAAGTGGAAGCGATCAGGCTGAGGCCACACCCCTATGAGTTTGCCCTCTACTATGATATTTAACCCAAAAAAGCCCCGCTTATGCGGGGCTTTTTATTGATAGTTATTCGAAATTGGAAATTGGATTGAGATGATCCAAGGTCCAAGATCCAAGGTCCAAGATTAACATTGGACGTTGGACGATAAAAGGAGCTAGCGCCCATAACCTAATATTACTAATCACCAATCACCCTTTACTAATTACCAATCACTCGTCACGCGTCACGCATCACGTTCAATGGGTTTTCTGGACGACATAATATAAAGAATAATCCCTGCCGGTACGATCAACAGACTGACGGCCTGACTGGTGGAGAGGGTGATACCTGCGAGTTCGACGCTCCCCCTTGGGTCACCTCTGAATATCTCCACGATGAAGCGGAAAATACCATGGAGAACCAGGTATGCAGAGGCGAGCTGTCCGTGGAAACTCTTGCGTGGGTGAAGCCAGACGAGATATACGGTTATAAGAAAAAGGCCCGCGAAGGAGTACAGCTGGGTTGGATGAACAGGTGTGTTAAGCACGCTGACCGCGAGGCTTCTCGGATCGGTAAAAATCACTGCCCAGGGCAGGTCCGTGGGCTTTCCGTAACAGCACCCGGCAGAGAAACAGCCGATCCTGCCGATGGATTGGCCCAGGGCGATGGCTATTGCTCCTACATCCAGGATCCGTAAGAGCTGCAGCCTGTACAGGTATGTTGAAATGATCAGGCCACCTATTCCGCCGATGAGCCCGCCGTAAAATACAAGTCCCCCCTGCCATATCATTATCGCTTCCAGGGGATTTTCCATGTAGTAACCGAGGTTGACCAGAACAAACAGGATCCTGGATCCCACGATCCCCGAAAGGACGACAATAAGGGCCATGTCCACTACCTTGCCGGGTTCGCCGCCCTCCCTCCGGTACAGATACTCTGATAATGATACGCCGCTGAGAATTCCCAGGGCAACCATCAGGCCGTAAGTGTGGATGGTAATAGGTCCTAGTTTGAGCAGCACCGGATGCATAGATTTCCCTTACTTGTTTTAATCAGTCTGTCCGGTAACGAGTAGGCTGATGAGTACCACCGCGCCGACGGTTATTGCCGAGTCCGCCACATTGAATGCCGGCCAGTGATAGGGACCCACGAAAAAATCGAGAAAATCCACGACCTGGCCTGTTACAGCTCGATCGTAAAGATTGCCGAAGGCGCCGGCACCTAAAATCACCAGAGAGAGGCGAAGCACCGGAGATTGACCGCTTCGGGCCTGCTTATACAGGTAGCCCAACAGAATAATAGCACATAGGGAGGCTCCAATGAAGAAGGCCCTCCTCAGAGGGCTGTCCCACCCTGACAACATCCCGAAGGCCCCTCCGGTGTTTCGAACGTAGGTTAAATTGAAGAAGGAGGGGATAACAGGAAGAGTCTGGTGGAGATCCAGATACTGAGGGATTATCATCTTTGTGACTCTGTCAGCTGTGAGGATCAGGACAAAAAGTGACAGGTCAAGCATCACTTCTCCCCAAGAGCATCATGACACCTCTTACAGATGCCCGGGTGATCAGCTATAGTGCCTACCTCAGGCGTGAATTTCCAGCAGCGTTCGCATTTGCTTCCTGGAGCAGGGATAATGGCAACTGAAATACCGGGTATCCGCTCGTCGGTGATCGCGTTGGCCGGCGAGTTTTTTTCGGGGAGAATCTCCACTAGGGAACTGATGAAATGATCCGCCAGTCTGTTCCCAAAACCCTCAAGGAGAGTGATCATTTTCTTGTCGGAGGTGTAGATCCGCACCCCCGCCTCCAGGGAGTTTCCGATTCTCTTTTCCTTGCGCTCCTCTTCCAGGGCTTTGGTGACCAGCTCCCGCACGGCAAGGAGAGAGTTGTAGCGACCCTCGATCCCGGTGTCTTCCCACTCCTTATCGGGTGAGGGGAACTCTGAGAGAAATATGCTCTCGGGCCTTTTGCCGGGCAGGTGCTCGGAGACTTCCTCTGCAGTGAAAGACAGTATGGGCGCCATGAGTCTGATGATCGCCTCGGCCAAATGGAAAAAGACTGTCTGGCCGGACCTCCTGATCTTTGAGTTCTCAGGGGAGGTGTACATCCTGTCCTTGAGAACGTCGAGGTAGAAATTTGAAAGATCGACGACACAGAAATTGTGGAGTGTATGAAAGACGATGTGGTACTGGTAATTCTCGTAAGCCGCAAGGATCTTTTGGGTGATCCTTGAAAGCCGCAGTAGCGCCCACCTGTCAAGGTCCTCCATTTCCGCAGTCGGAACGGAGTCTTTTTCCGGGTCGAAACCCCAGAGATTTCCCGTGAGGTAGCGGCAGGTATTTCTTATCCGCCTGTAAGCTTCCGACATCCGCTGCAGGATCTCGCTGGATATCCGAATATCCTCGCGGTAATCTTCAGCAGCTACCCAAAGCCTTATGATCTCGGCGCCGTAGCGGTCAATGATCTCCTGGGGAGAGATCACGTTTCCCGTGGATTTGGACATCTTTTTCCCGTCACCGTCCACCACATAACCGTGGGTCAATACCTCTTTGTAGGGTGCAACATCCCTGGTTCCCACAGATGCCAGGAGGGAGCTGTGAAACCATCCCCTGTGTTGGTCGGAACCTTCCAGGTACATATCACAGGGCCAGGGCAGATCCGGTCTGTCTTCCAGGACCGCCGCGTGACTTACACCTGAGTCGAACCACACATCCAGGATATTACTGTCCTTGGAAAATGAAACGCCATCGCAGGAAGGGCAGGTAGTCCCGTCCGGCAGAAGCTCCCCGGACTCAGCCGAAAACCAGATGTCCGCGCCATGTTCCATCATGAGCTCTGCTATATGATCGCAGATCTTTTTGTCCATCAGGATGTGATCGCAATCATCACAGTAGAAGATAGTGATCGGTGACCCCCATGCGCGCTGACGTGATATACACCAGTCGGGCCTGTTTTCGATCATCTGGTAGATGCGCTGCTCACCCCAGCCGGGTATCCACTGGACGCTGCGGATAGCCTCAAGGGATTTTTTTCTCAGGTCATTGTGCTCCATGGAGATAAACCACTGTTCGGTGGCCCTGAAAATGATCGGGGTTTTGCACCTCCAGCAGTGGGGATAGGAATGTTCGACAGTGGATTCAGCCAGAAGTGCCCCTGACTCTGCCAGCTTGCTGTTCACAGCAGCGTTGGCTTCGAGAACAGGCATGCCGGAAAAGTATTCAACATCCTGCGTGAATATCCCCTCGTCGTCCACCGGGGCATAAATATCCAGGCCGTACTTGAGGCCGGTCACGTAATCGTCCTGTCCGTGACCGGGGGCGGTGTGTACACAGCCGGTCCCGGCCTCGAGAGTTACGTAATCAGCGAGTACTATCACGGATTCCCGATCGTAAAGAGGGTGCCTCATCTTGAGGCCCTCGAGGACTCTGCCGGGGAACCTGGCGATAATGTCCAGTTCCTTCAGATCCATTGCTGAGGCGAGAGCAGAAGCAAGATCCTCCGCGACGATAAGAGCCTCACCGCCCTGGGAAATGGCTACATAACTGAATTCAGGATGCAGAGCAACAGCCAGGTTGGCGGGAATCGTCCAGGGAGTAGTTGTCCAGATCACAACAGATGAGGGAATTTGTGAAAGTTCCGGGACAGCCTCAGCGGGATCGTCGATGAAGGGGAAACGGACATAGATGGATGGAGATGTGTGATCGAGATACTCAACCTCGGCTTCAGCAAGTGCTGTACTGCATGAAGCGCACCAGTAAACCGGCTTTTTCTGTCTGTAAACGGAACCTGCCTCGATGAAGGATCCAAATTCTCTGGTGATCCTGGCCTCGTAGGGATATGCCATGGTCAGGTACGGATCATCCCATTTACCGAAGACACCCAGTCGTTTGAACTCGTCCCGCTGGATATCGACGTACTTGCCCGCGTATTCACGGCATGCTTGTCTGATCTGAAGAGGGGACAGGCCTTTTTCCCGGGCCCTGAGTTCTGAATCCACTTTGTGCTCGATGGGTAGGCCGTGACAGTCCCAACCTGGTACATAGTGGGAGTAATAACCGCTCATCCATTTTGACTTCACAACGAAGTCCTTCAGGATCTTGTTAAGGGCAGTTCCCATATGTATATTACCATTTGCATAAGGGGGGCCATCATGAAGTGTGTAGACCTCCCTTCCTTTCTTGGATTCCAGGATCTTACTGTAAAGATCCTCAGAATCCCATTTCCGAATCCTCTCCGGTTCCTTGACGGACAGATTGCCTCTCATGGGGAAATCTGTCTTTGGAAGATTCAGCGTGTCCTTGTAATTCTTCATGTTGTCTGATGCCATGCCATGCTCCTGATCGATTAGTTAAGCCCTGTAGCTTGTGATAATAAAAAAACTCCCGATCCCATGGGGACGGGAGTTCACAGCCCGCGGTACCACCCCGGTTGCCCGATCTCTGAAAGCGACCGGACCCCTCTGGCGCTGTAACGGGCGCACCCGGTTACGCCTCATCCATGTTCGACGTAACGGCTCCAGGGTGATCTTTCCTTGCCGGTGTCGGTACCGGGCTCTCACCGTTCCCGGATCGCTGACACGTCTGCCGGCAGGTACTGTCCCCTTCACTGCCTTTGGCTTCAGGTTTGTTATGGTCGTAAAAAGTCCATTCTTGGCTTTTTACTCTGCGGAAAGCGAAAAGTGTCATTTTCACTTTCCTTGCAAATCAACGACTTGCGGTGCAAGTCATTAATTTGGGCGCCCTCAATGGGCGCATTGATGACTTTTTGTGAAGTCATCAAGATTGTTAATCCGGAAGAATATGTGTAGTTCGACTAGATGTCAAGATGTGGTTGAACATTAGAACATTAGAAATTGGAGCATTGCTTAATAGGCTCTGGGCATTGGGCTATGGGCCATGGGCTACGTCTATAAAATCTCAATTCTTCATAGATGTTGACCGAAGCATAAACCTCATAGCTCACAGCACATCGGTTGTTAGTTAATAGCTTTGTTTTAAGCCTATAGCCTGCCGCCTATAGCCTATAGCCTGTTTTTCCGCATCACGCATCACGCGTTACGATTTTGGATCTTGGACGTTGGTCGTCCTTCGACTATGCTCAGGACCGTGAGCCTGTCGAACGGTTGGACGCGGTCAATCTGGATTATCATCATCCAATGAGAATCATGATGAGTCCCTGAACGACTCCAATGATAGTACCAGTTACGGCCCCAACGATCTCTATATGTGTGAACTCCTTGCGGGCAAGGTTCATCACAAGACTTTCCAGAGCTTCCAGCTCGAACTCTTCCACCCGCTGTGCCACCAGCTGCTTGATGTCAACTGTATCCTTGAGCTTCTGGATAAATACATCCCGATAACGGCTGATGAGCTTGCTCACTTCTTTCGTCAGCGTTTCCAGGATTTGGGGCAGTACTACGGATTTCCATGCCTGGGCCACCCCCGGAATTTTGCCTATGATGCTCCCCGGTCCCTTGACGTTTAGAATGTTGTGCAGCGTATCCCTGACCTCATCCTCCCAGTCGACGTCGTTCATTGCTCGTCCGAGGTCCTCGGAAGTCAGGAGTTTTTCGTGGACCGTCTCGGCGATACGCATGGCCAGTTCCCCGTGTCTGCGTGGGATCACGCCTTGTATCTTAAATCCGAGAATGTTCACCGGTTTTCGGGGTTTGAACAGCATCCTTATTGCGATCTTGTTGGTGATCCACCCCACCATGGCGCCGACTACCGGAAATATCATGAAATATATGAAATCGGGCATCACGTCTCCTGCTTAGTGGTTTATTTGTGAGGAAAGCGAAAATGACACTTTTCGCTTTCCGGCCCTGTCAACATTGTTAGCCAATTTCAACAATACTATTACATTTTTCGGGTCATCTCCACATTAGTGGGTGATATTCGCTAAAATATATTCGCATGGCCGGTTGTTTGGGTGTAATCACTCGGCTGCTCTGGAGCACATGATACGTATCGGAGTAACGGCGTATGGGGGTGGTTGATGCTTAACGACGTATCGGTGGGTCGGCGTTTATCCCTCTCCCTTGATGGGAGAGGTTAGGAGAGGGTGATAATATACCCCCTCACCTCGGGACACCACGCCTCAGCGTGGCCAGGGGAGAGGATGAGTACGGTTGTGGTGCTGTTTGTTAGCCCAGAGCCCAGCGCCTAACGCCCAGCGCCTGGCTTCACTAATCACCAATCACTAATTACCAATCACGCATCACGATTTTGGACCTTGGTCCGCCGTATTTAATCTGGACAGTTTTCGCAATCGTGGATTCGTGGTATTGTTTAAAATTCTGTGTTTATTTAATTCCGTGCTGTATAGCCAGAGAGGAAGGTATCATTTGGCGAAACCCCGTAAAAAGGGAAAGCAATTCGAGGAAAAACTGGCTGAGCTTGAGCAGATAGTTACCCGTCTCGAAGAGGGTGACGCTACACTTGAGGAGTCACTGGACCTGTTCCAGAGGGGTACGGAATACCTCAAGGAGCTGGCCGACATGCTTGACGCGGCTGAAAAGCAGGTGGAAGTGCTCATCAAGGACAGCTCTGGTAATGTGAGTTCTGAACCACTGAAAGAGGAAGAATCTGAGGAATGAGGGAGTACCTGGACCAGGGCAGAAAGACCGTTGACGATGCCCTAGAAGAGCTTATGCCGAGGGAAGGATCAAGGCCTTCCGATCTGGTTGCCGCAATGCGGTACAGCCTCTTCGCGGGGGGCAAGAGGATCAGGCCCATTCTCGTTCTGGCCGCCGCTGAGGTCGCAGGCGGAAACGCTCGTGACGCAATGTTCGCCGCATGTGCTGTTGAGATGGTCCACACCTATTCACTGATCCACGATGACCTTCCGGCCATGGATGACGATGATTACCGTCGTGGGGTCCCTACCTGCCACAGAAAGTTCGGAGAAGCTACCGCTATTCTGGCCGGTGACGCCCTCCTCACTCTTGCGTTCGATGTTCTTTCAGACTCCGGGAGCGACAGCAACATCGTCGCGAAAGTGCGGATCATGATGATCCATGAATTGGCTAGAGCTGCAGGCTGGACCGGGATGGTAGGAGGGCAGCAGGTGGATGTTGCCAGCGAGGGAACGGAACCTGACCTGCCTACACTCCAGTACATACACACTCACAAGACCGGGGCCATGATCCGCTGTTCTGTCCTGCTGGGTGGATTTGCCTCCAATGCCGACGATGCGTTAATCAATTCCCTGAGAACCTACGGTGAAAGACTCGGACTGGCGTTTCAGGTTGTGGATGACATACTGGACATCACTTCAACGACGGAGGAGTTGGGAAAAGATCAGGGGTCAGACGCCTCCAGGGGAAAAATGACCTACCCGGCTCTTTTCGGGCTTGAAGAGGCCAGGGAAAGGGCTGCTGAATTGATACATGAGGCAAAGACAGCGTTGATCAGTGTCAGTAACAAAGATAGACTCACCGGAATTGCTGATTTTGTTCTGAAAAGGAGGCTTTAAACCTGTGACTGGACCACACAACATAAATACTCCTATCCTTTCGGGTATCAACAGCCCAAAGGATATATGGGATCTGAGTCTTGAGGAGCTATCTGAGCTTGCTTCAGAGTTGCGGAAAGTTATCCTGGAGGTTGTTTCACAAAACGGCGGCCACCTGGCGTCCAATCTGGGTGCTGTAGAGCTTACGATAGCATTACACTATGTATTCCGCGCGCCTACCGATAAGATTATATGGGATGTGGGACATCAGGCCTACACACACAAGCTCCTTACAGGCCGCCGGGACGAATTCCATACTCTGAGGCAGAAGGGCGGTATAAGCGGTTTCCCGAAGCGCATGGAGAGCCAATACGACCATTTCGATGTTGGACACAGCGGGACCTCCATATCCGCGGCCCTTGGCATAGCAAAGGCAATGGACCACATGAACCTTCCGGGCAAGGTCGTTCCTGTTATCGGAGATGGCAGTATGACTGCCGGCCTCGCCCTGGAGGGCCTCAATCAGGCTGGTGATGTGGGGAGCAGGCTGGTCGTGGTGCTCAACGATAACGAGATGTCCATATCACCCAATGTGGGTGCTATTTCCTCCTATCTGTCACGTACCCTTACCGGTCAGACCATGCAGAAGATCAAGAAAGAATCAGAAAATCTCCTCAAAAGCATTCCCGGTATTGGATCTTCCATGCACAAGGTTGCCAAGAGGGTGGAGGAATCATTCAAGACGTTGATCTATCCCGGCATCCTTTTTGAGGAGTTAGGCTACCAATATATAGGGCCCATACGTGGGCACAGGTTGGACAGACTGATAGTAGCTTTTACCAATGCGCGAAGGATCGATGGGCCTGTACTCGTACATGTTGGCACCGTCAAGGGGCATGGTTATGCCCCCGCCGAAGAAAACCCCTCTATTTTTCATGGTATCGGGCCCTTCGAGCTTGAAACCGGCAAATCGAGAGTAAAAGCTGCGCCACCATCGTATACGGACTTATTTGCTCAGGCTCTGATCGATGAGGCAAAGAAGAATGAAAAGATAATAGCCATCACAGCTGCGATGCCGGAAGGGACTGGGCTTAACAAATTTGCCGAGGTTTTCCCGGATCGGTTCTACGATGTGGGAATAGCTGAACAGCATGCGGTGACTTTCGCTGCCGGCCTTGCTTCAATGGGTTTTAAACCTGTGGTTGCTATATACAGTACGTTCCTTCAGAGAGCTTACGACCAGATCGTTCATGATGTATGTCTGCAGGATCTTCCGGTTGTCTTCGCCATGGATCGCGGCGGATTGGTGGGGGAGGATGGCCCTACCCATCACGGTGTCTTTGACCTTTCCTATTTGCGCCATATCCCCAATATGGTACTCATGGCACCGGGGGACGAGGATGCCCTGAGAAAATCGCTGGTTACAGCTCTTGCCTGCGACGGACCCAGTGCCCTGAGATATCCGAGGGGCTCCGGGGTTGGCATTCAGATGTCAGACCCGCAGCCCTGGGACCTGGGGAAGGGAGAGCTCTTGAGAGAGGGGACGGATATTGGCATTATAGCTATCGGATCTGTCGTTCATCCTGCCCTTGAAGCGGCCGAATCCTTGTCTGAAGAGGGTGTGGAGGCGGCCGTTGTGGATGCCAGGTTTATCAAGCCCCTGGACGCGGATCTGATAAAAGATGTCAGCGAAACATGCGGCCTGATCCTGACGGTAGAAGAGAATTCTCTCATGGGGGGGTTCGGTTCGGCGGTTCTTGAAGCTTTGTCCGATGCCGGGGAGCGGGTAAAAGTCAGCAGACTTGGTATCCCTGATTCATATGTGGAGCACGGTTCACCAGCGGAACTGAGGGCAGATCTTGGCCTGGATGCGCAGGGCATCAGGAAAGCCGTAAAGGAGATCCTGGATGGCGGAGCGTGAGAGAGCCGATGTTCTGCTGGTTTTGCGGGGTCTTGTCCAGAGCAGACAAAAAGCACAGGCGCTGATCATGGCAGGTCAGGTCTTTTCGGGAGAGAGAAAAGTCGACAAAGCCGGGGATCGGCTTCTTCTGGATGCTCCCCTGAGAGTAAAAACACCGATGGCCTACGTCAGCAGGGGCGGACTGAAACTGGAAGCGGCCCTTGATCATTTTGGTGTCGATCCGGCCGGGAAGTCGTGCATCGATGTGGGAGCCTCAACCGGAGGATTCACGGATTGTCTGCTCCAGAGAAACGCAGTCAAAGTGCATGCAATAGATGTTGGCTATGGACAGCTGGCCTGGAAGGTGAGGAACGATCCCCGCGTCACGGTAGTGGAGCGGACGAATTTCAGAACTGTTCCAGATGATTTCTTTGATGAGATGTTCGACCTGGCTGTTGTAGATGTATCGTTTATATCCCTGGGCCTTATCCTGCCCAGCCTCAAGCGGTTTATCAGGGATGATGCAGAAGCAGTAGTCCTTGTCAAACCACAATTTGAGGCCGGACCAGAGAAGGTTGGCAAGGGTGGCATAGTAAGGGAAGAAAGTGTCAGACAAGAAGCGTTGGCTCGGGTTTTGAGAACAGCCTCGGAGGAAGGCTTTATAGTCCTGGAAACAATGGAATGCCCTGTGCCGGGAGCGGATGGCAATATTGAGTTCTTTGCATATTTGAAGTGGAAATCGGAGCATTAGAAATCCTTCGATCCCGCCACAGGCGGGACTCAGGACCGTGAGCCTGCCGAACGGTTAGAGCATTGGAAATTAGAGCATTGGAAATTGCGAGTTTATAGTCGATAATTCGTAAATAGACCAAAGGGAATCATGAAAAGAATAGGTATCATAACAAAGACGACCAGCCCCCATGCCGATCAGGTAATGGAGGAGCTTGTTCCATGGCTTACCCAGAGAGGGCTGGAAGTCAATTTCCAGGACAATTACTCCAGGCTGGAGGGTGACGGAGCCAGATCTTCTCCCCTCGAATCTGTTGCCGATGACGTTGATATCATTCTCGTTCTCGGTGGAGATGGAACACTCCTTGCTGCTGCCCGTCTTCTTGAGGAGGTCGATATCCCGATTCTAGGGATAAACCTTGGTTCAATGGGATTCCTTACTGAGGTGAGTCTTGATGATATTTATGTAAATCTGGAGAAGGTTATTGAGGAGGACTTCTTTATCGAGGAGAGGATGAGGCTGAAAGCCGGTCTCATGCGGGGAAAAGACCTTATTGCAGAGTTTATGGTCCTTAACGATGTTGTGATCAACAAGGGAGCACTGGCTCGTATTATCGATATGGAAACCCTTGTGGATGGTGAGAGTGTTACCACATTCAATGCCGACGGACTCATAATAAGCACACCCACTGGTTCCACGGCCTACTCTCTTGCCGCAGGGGGGCCAATTGTCGAGCCGAACCTGGATATCATCATCATCTCCCCCATATGTCCTCACACGCTTACAAACCGGCCTCTGGTCGTTTCAGGTGGCTCAGAGGTGGAGGTTGTCCTGGTCAGCGATTCGGGCAGAGTTTACCTGACACTGGATGGTCAGGAGGGGCTTGGCCTTGAGGAGGGCGACCGGATCAGGATCAAGGCATCGGAACGCCGTGTCAGGTTGATAAGAACGGGGCACAAGAGCTTCTTCGAGGTCCTGAGGACGAAACTGCATTGGGGACATCGATGAGGTGCAACCGCGTCCAACGTCCAACGCTTGCCAAGTCGAAGCTTTACGCGAAGACTGGTCCAACGACCAACGTTGAACTTCGGTTCATTGATGTACCTGAATATAACCTATATATGTTGAAGCCCAAAGCCCAGAGCCCAAAGCCCAGAGCCCAGAAAGCATGTTAGAGTATCTGACCATAAAGAATTTTGCTCTGATAGATGAGCTTTCCCTCCCATTTCACGAGGGACTTACTATCCTTACGGGAGAGACAGGTGCCGGGAAGTCAATAATTATTGACGCCTTGCAGACAGTCCTGGGTGAAAAAGTGGACCGTGGTATAGTCAGGACCGGTACCGATGGGGCCCTGGTGGAAGCATCCTTTATGCTGGATGGCAGTACAAGAGAACATAGCACCGGTTCAGGAGAGCTGATCATCAGACGTGAGGTTCCAAACAAGGGGAGAAGCAGGGCGTTTATAAACGGGTCTCTGACCCCCATGACGCAGCTCAGGTCCACCACTGATTCCCTGGTGGACCTTCACGGACAGCACGAGCACCAGTCGCTGCTTAAAGTGGAAATGCACCTGATAGTTCTTGATGCCTTCGCAGGCCTGATCGAGATCTCGGCTCGATACAGGGAGTTATTTGCTGAGCGAGGGGCGCTGGTCCGCAGTATAAACAGGACTGAAGAAGGGTCCAGGGAAAAACTGGCCAGGATTGATTATCTTACTTTTGTTGTTAAAGAACTCGAATCGGCGGACCTGGACGAGGGCGAAGAAGAGGAACTGCTTGGTGAAGAGCGGATCCTGGCATCTGCCCAACGGCTGATAGACGGTACAGGACAGGCGCTGGAGAAGGTCTATCAATCAGAGGGATCCCTGTCGGAGGAATTGGGACAGATAGTGAATTCCCTCCGCCAGCTCCAGGAAGTTGACGGCAGACTCGCCGAAATTGTGGACCTTCTGGAGGAGGGCAGAACCCAGATGGACGAGTCCAGCTATCTTCTGAGAGATTACACCACAAGCTTGCAGTCAGATCCTTCGCGACTCAATCAGGTCACTGAAAGACTTGTGTTCATAGGGGATATGAAGAAGAAATACGGTGATACGGTTCGCGAAGTGCTGAAAACACTTGGGTTGTCCAGGGAGGAACTCAGAGAGCTTGACGAAGGCGAGGTGGATCTCGAAACAGTCAGGGCCAGGGTCGCTGAACTGGATATCGAGCTTCAAAAGATCGCGGAAGAGCTCAGTGCCGGACGAAGAGAAACTGCCGTGAGAATGGAGAAGGGGTTTCTTTCTGAACTGCGTGATCTTGCCATGGAAAAGGTTAAGTTTAGTGTGCAGATCGAAGATAAGGACCTTGACGAAACCGGGATCGACCAGGTGGAGTTCCTGATCTCACCCAATCCCGGTGAGCCACTTATGCCCCTGCGCAAGATAGCCTCCGGCGGGGAGCTCTCGAGGGTGATGCTGGCGCTGAAAAGGATCCTTGCCGGGAACGACGCCATTCCCACCCTGGTCTTTGACGAGGTGGACTCCGGGATAGGTGGGCGTGTTGCAGCTGTTCTGGGAGAAAAGTTAAAGGAGATCTCCAGACACCACCAGGTTTTGTGCATAACTCACCTTGCGCCCGTTGCTGCTTATGCGGATAATCACATCCATGTAGAAAAGGAAGAAACCCGGGGAAGGACTGCGATCAAGGCAAGGTACCTTTCAGGAGATGAGAGAGTCATGGAACTGGCCAGGATGATGGGCGGGTTCGAGCCTACACCCGGGATTGTCCAGTCAGCGCGCGAACTTCTGGAGGAATCAATTGGCACCGGATAATATTTTGATCCGCAAGGCAAAGATGAAGGACGTTCCCATCGTCCACGAACTTGTAAATGACTACGCCTCAAGAGGTGAGATGCTGGCCAGGTCCCGCAGCGAGATCTACGAGGGGCTGAGAGATTTTTTCATAGCGGAGGAGGAAGGGCAGATACTTGGCTGCGCCGCGCTTCATATAAACTGGGAGGATCTCGCCGAGGTGAGGTCCCTGGCGGTATTGGAAACTGCACAGAAAAGAGGCATCGGCAAGAAACTTGTTGAAGCCTGTATTCAGGAGGCAAGAGATCTGGGCGTTGCCAAAGTTTACGCTCTCACCTACAGGCCCGGTTTTTTCGAGCAGCTTGGATTCGATCAGGTTCCCAAGGAGACCCTTCCCCATAAGATCTGGGGCGACTGTCTGAAATGCCCCCAGTTTCCCAACTGCGACGAGGATGCTGTGATGATGGAGATAGCCCGCTGACACAGAACTCCGTTGAAAAGCTGGCAGAGGAAATAAGGTCAAGAGCCCTGAAAAATGGCGCTAGCGATGCGGAAGCGTCTGTCCGCTACGTTGACTCCTCCAGAATAGAAGTAAGTGAAGGCAAGGTGGAGGGTATTCGTCGTTCAAGAGAGACAGTAGCCGCCTTGAGGGTGTTAGTTGACGGCAGGCCGGGGTTTTTCTTTTCCACTGATCCGGACAGGGATAATGTGGAGGGGATGGTACGCGATGCCCTTGACGGTGCTCGTCTCGTACCTTCGGATGAGAACAACCGGTTTTCAAACGCCGGCAGTCCTGCTGTAGTGGAGGGCATTCTGGACCGGGAGGGCTTCGACCGCCCCTTCGAGGATAAACTGGACTGTGCACGGGCACTTGAATCAGCAGCCCTTGCAGCAGACGACAAGGTAAAAAAGACATACAAACCTTCCTTCGGGGAGAACTTCAGGGTCTCGGCCATTGCGTCGGGAGATATGGTGTGGTCCTACGAAGATACCCTCTTTTCGGTGGGTGTGGAGGCCGTTGCTGAGGATAACGGAGTGTCCCAAACCGGCTACGATTACTCTGTTTCCAAATTTTTCCAGGATCTGGATCCGAAAAAGGTTGGCGAAACAGCGGGCCGGATGGCTGCAGGCCTCCTGGGCGGTGCTCCCCCCGAATCTGGTAAATACCCGGCGATACTCCCTCCGGTGGTAGTAATAAAGCTTATTGCCCCACTTCTTACTTCCTTTTCGGCCGATGAGATTCAGAAGGGTCGTTCACGCCTTGCCGGCAGATCGGATGAAAAGGTATTTTCAAAGTTGCTGACTCTGACGGATGACGGTTTGCTCCAGGGGGGAGTGGGAACCGTCCCCTTTGATGATGAGAGGGTGCCTCCCGTGCCGAGGAAACTAGTTGAAAAGGGACACGTCAAGGGATTTCTCCATACTCTCAAAACTTCTGCAAAAGAGAGTGTCGAGCCTACCGGGAATGGATTCAGAGGTTCCCTTGCGCAGCATCCTGCGGCAGGAACCACCAACCTGATACTGAAACCAGGAAAGGGGCCGGCAGGATCAAGCCTGCCCGGCGGCACTGCCATGAGGATTGAAACGGTACTTGGGGCCCACACAATTGACAGGGTTTCAGGAGATTTTTCCCTGGGAGCGGCGGGTTTTGTCCTTGAGAACGGTGAGATTACCGTTCCCTTCAGAAACACAACGGTTAGCGGCAATCTATTCGATCTATTTTCCAGTCTCCTGGCGGTGGGAGACGATCTCACTTTCTATGGTTCTGTCGGTGCGCCCACTGTTCTGGTAGAGTCGATTATCATCTCCGGGTGATAATCAGTGCGCAGGGCGTAGTGCGAAGGGCGCTAATTATAGAGAAGTGAAGAAACGGTGAAACGGCGTGTTAGGGCATTGGGGGTTTACTCCTCTCCCTTGAGGAGGGTAGGTGGAATGTCGAAATTCGAGATTCGAAATTGGAAAAAGGATATTGGAAATTGGGGTTAAAACATTAGAGCATTAGAAATTAGAGCATTATTAAGCCACGTTGGACATTGGACGTTGGTCGTTGGACTCTGGCCATGGGCCAGCCGGTATTACTGTAAACTGTCAAATATGTTAGACATATTGGATTGGAAAAGTTTACTATGAATGCTTCATGTTCTTGATTTCTTGAATATTATATGTTAGTTTCCCTTGAAAATTACTCGTTTGTAACTTGGGTTGCTGGCTAGCTTCCGTAGGGAGATTTTGCGCTGTGACTAAGAAAAAGTATACTATCATGATCTTACCGGATGAGACCACAAAGGTCCGCCGGTACCGTGTTCCCAGGTTTTTTGTAAGGAGTCTTTTAGCCGCTACTGTTGTTTTGACCCTGATTTTTGCAGTCGTTATGACCGATTACTTCCAGGTAAAGAACCAGGTGAGTGAATTGGAACGAATGAGGCTGGAGACCAGGCAGCAGAAGCAGCATCTAATCACTTTCGCCAAGACAATAAATGATCTTCAGTCGGAGATGAACCGCCTTCGACACTTCGATACGAAGCTCAGGGTTATGGCGGACCTGGACGGTGTAATTTACCCCGAACAGTTCATGGGTATTGGTGGTGAGAATCCGGAACCATTCAATCCGATGGAGACTGAGATCTCATTCCAGGACAAGGCCCTTATCGATAACATGACCAGGGGACTTACGCGTCTGATGACCGAAGCAACCATTCAGGAGCGGAGTTTCCAGGAACTCGTTGAATACCTGGAGGATCAGAAATCACTTCTGGCTTCGACACCGTCTATCTGGCCTACACGTGGGTGGAGAACTTCCGGTTTTGGGTATAGGACCTCCCCATTTACCGGTAGACGCGAGATGCATAAGGGTGTTGATGTAGCTACAAGGACTGGAACGGCAATTCTCGCGCCTGCAGACGGCATTGTCATATTTGCCGGCCGCGAGGGAGGTTTCGGAAATATGGTAATCCTCGATCACGGTTACGGCCTGGTCACCAAATTCGGACATGCTTCCACGATCGAAGTAAAGAGAAGCCAGAGGGTAAACCGCGGAGATGTCATAGCCAAGGTGGGTAATACGGGACGAAGCACCGGTCCTCATCTCCACTATGAGATTCTGGTAAACGGCGTTGCTGCCAACCCGATGAGGTACATTCTGAACTGATCGTGCTACTTTGAATACTTGATGTTCCGAACCCCGAAAGCAGCTTTTCGGGGTTTTTTTTAGTTGAAAACGCGCTCGTTGAGGGGCGCCCAGATCAATGACTTGCACAGCAAGTTATTGATCTGTGAGGAAAGAGAAAATGACATTTTTCGCTTTCCGTGAGTAAAAAGCCATGGATGGACTTTTTACGACCATATCAAAGTTGCCGGTTGAAAGTTGAAGGTTGAAGGTTTATTAGTATAAGGTTGTGTGACAGGGAAGAGGGGTTAGGAAAGAGGAAAGAGGGATAAACAGAATTCAGAAGGTAGTTTGTAAGTGATAATGATATTGTACACAATTCTGGATTCTGAATTCTGTATTCCAAGCAACACTTTAATGCGGATGTCCATATAAACTAAAAGGAATAAAGACGAAGATGTTAAACACCCTCGGTAAAAAAATGTTCGGCAGCAAGAACGAACGAGAACTAAAGAGAATTTCTCCGTACGTTTATAGCGTGTCGGAATTGGAGAAGAGTATCTCCGCCCTGTCCGACAGCGAGTTGGCCGGGAAAACCCCTGTGTTTAAAGACCGATTTAGTAGAGGTGAATCCTTGGAAGACCTGCTTCCGGAAGCATTTGCGGTTGTCAGAGAGGTGGCTAAACGTGTCCTGGATATGAGGCACTTTGACGTCCAGATCCTGGGCGGAGTTGTCCTGCATGAGGGCAAAATTGCCGAGATGAAAACCGGTGAGGGGAAAACCCTCGTCGCGACGCTGTCGGTCTACCTGAATGCCCTTTCGGGCAACGGCGTCCATCTAGTTACTGTCAACGACTATCTGGCCAGGCGGGACAGCGAGTGGATGGGAAAGATATATTCCTTTCTGGGCCTGGAGGTTGGGCTCATTCAGCACGACATGGGAGATGCCGAGAGGGGAACTGCCTATCGCGCGGATGTGACTTACGGTACCAACAATGAATTCGGGTTCGATTATCTTCGAGACAACATGAAGTTCGAGCTCTCGGATTATGTCCAGCGTGACCTGAACTTCGCGATTGTGGATGAGGTGGACAGCATACTGATCGATGAAGCCCGTACCCCGCTGATAATCTCCGGACCGGCAGAAGAATCCACGGAAAAATATTTCTCCTGCGACAAGCTGATTCCCAGACTCAAGAAGGAGATACATTTTACCGTGGATGAGCAGGCAAAAAGTGTGATGTTCACGGAAGACGGCGTTGAAAAAATCGAGGATCTACTTAATGTGGAAAATCTCTTCGAGCCCGCGAATATAGAACTTAACCATCACGTTCAACAGGCGCTGAAGGCCCACGTCCTTTTCAAAAGAGACGTTGATTACGTTGTGACGGATAACCAGGTTGTTATAGTTGATGAATTTACCGGCAGGTTGATGTCGGGTAGGCGGTACAGCGATGGCCTCCATCAGGCGCTGGAGGCCAAGGAAGGCGTGAAGATCGAGAGCGAGAACCAGACCCTGGCTTCCATTACTTTCCAGAACTATTTCAGGATGTACAACAAACTGGCGGGGATGACAGGAACTGCTGATACGGAGGCCGCAGAGTTTAAAAAAATATACGACCTTGATGTTCTCGTAGTGCCGACTCATATGCCCATGATCAGGGAAGATTTTCCCGATGTCATCTACAGGACAAGAAAAGAGAAGGACAACGCGATCCTCGAGGAGATTGTTGACTGCCACGACAGAGGGCAGCCGGTTCTGGTAGGAACAACCTCAATTGAGAATTCAGAGCTTCTATCGAAGATGCTAAAGAGGGAGGGTATTCCCCACCACGTCCTTAACGCGAAACAGCATGAGAACGAGGCGGAGATCGTCGCTCAGGCAGGACGGCAGGGCTCTGTAACTATTGCAACTAATATGGCAGGGCGGGGTACCGATATAGTCCTTGGGGGGAATGCGCAGTTTCTTGCCATGAGAAAAGCGAAAGGTACAGGGGGAGAAGAATACGAAAAGACATTTGGTGATTACCAGACAATATGCGCCCAGGAGCGGGAAAATGTTCTGGAAGCAGGTGGGGTTCACATACTTTGCACAGAACGGCACGAGAGCAGGAGGATCGACAACCAGCTCAGGGGCCGGTCCGGCCGTCAGGGAGATCCTGGATCTTCGAGATTCTTCCTCAGTCTCGAGGATGACCTGATGAGGATTTTCGGTTCCGAAAAGATCTCCGGCCTGATGGAAAAGCTTGGCATGACTGAAGGACAGGAGATTGAGAACAGGATGGTCAGTAAGGCGATAGAGAATGCCCAGGCAAGGGTTGAGGGGCATAACTTTGACATACGCAAGCACCTCCTCGAATACGACGACGTTATGAACAAACAGCGCGAGGTTGTCTACGGCCAGAGGAGAGAGATGCTGGGCTCTGAGGACCTTTCCGAGTGGGTGAGGGAGATGGCGGCGGATGTCCTGGAATACGAAATGGATATTTATATCGACCCAAAGGCACACAGAGATGAATGGGACACCGAAGCGCTGTCTGACAGGATCTTTTCGATCTTCGGTGTTCGCCCTGACGAAGAGATGTTTTCCGGGACCGTTGAGGAGATCGATGAAGCGTTGACAGAAACCGTACGAAAAAAATATGCTGACAAGGAAGAACAGTATGGATCGGATCTGATCCGGCGCCTGGAGAAGATTTTCCTGCTTCAGATCCTGGATACACAGTGGAAAGATCATCTTTACAGCATGGATCAACTGCGGGACGGGATCGGACTCAGGGGATATGGTCAGCGGGATCCCCTTTCAGAGTACAAAATTGAGGGTTTCAGCATGTTCTCCGAGATGATGGACAGGGTACGAGAGGAAACGGTAAAGACACTTTATATGGTACAGATCTCTCAGGAAGAAGAGGAGGATCTTCCCGCGCGAAGACAGCAGAGAATGGTTATGGGTCGGGGTGACACAGGTCCTGCGGCTGAAAAACCCCAGACCGTGCGGCGGGAGGGAAAGAAAGTCGGAAGAAATGAACCATGTCCATGTGGTTCGGGTAAAAAATACAAGAAGTGTTGCGGGGCGAATTGAGGGGATCAATATTTGAGAGGAAAGTGAACATGACATTTTACGACCCTATCAAGGTTGATGACTTTGAAGAAGTCATCAACGCGCCCATTGGGGGCGCCCAAATCGGTGACTTGTGTAGCAAGTTATTGATTTGTGAGGAAAGCGGAAACGACGTTTTTCGCTTTCCGTGGAGTAAAAAGCCACGGATGGACTTTTTACGACCCTATCAATAATGACTAAGGCAGTATTGCATAAGTCACCGAAAATCCTGGTTGTGGATGACGACCGCTTTTTCCTGGAGAATACTCTTGAGATCCTGCGGGTCTGCGGTCTTGAGGCTGAAAGTGCCTCGAGCGGAGGTGAGGCCCTCGAAGCAATAAAGAGGGATAATTGGGGTGTGGTAATAACCGACCTCGTCATGGCCGATCTGACCGGCATAGATCTTTTGAAGGCCATTAAAAAGCAGTTGCCGACCCTGCCTGTAATATGTGTCAGTGGAGTGGAGTCCTTTGACGCTGCCATTGAGATGATCAGGAATGGGGCTTTCGATTTTCTGTCAAAGCCGATCAAGCCAGACCAGCTAATCGATACCGTGAACAGGGCCTACGCTACCTACAGGGAGGCGGAAGAGAAAGAACGCTTGATTGGGCGGTCCCAGGCATGGACAAGGGAACTGCTGGCCCTCCGCCAACTGGGGGAATCATCAGGGAGGGATATTCTTAAAACGTTGTTCAGGAATACTGTGGAAGCGGTTTCAGATACTCTCCAGGTAGAAACAGTGTCGCTGATGCTGATGGATGGCGAGAACCTTGCTGTTACAGATGCCATTGGACTTCCCGGGGAAGTTATCGGTCGTGTGCAAGTCAAGGTTGGCAGTGGGATCTCGGGATGGGTTGCCGAGAAGGGTGAACCCCTTCTTATTAACAACATTGAAAAGCACGAACTTTTCAAGCCCTCGTCATTTTCGGGGCAGTATTCTACCCAGTCGGCGATGTGTGTGCCGTTGAAAAGAGGCGAGAGGGTCCTGGGTGTATTAAACGCCAACAACAAGCTGGATGGGACACTTTTTTCCCAAAGCGATCTGGATCTTCTTGTTACTATTGGGTTCCAGGTTGCTCTAGCCATTGATAACATGCGCCTGTTTCATGGTCTCGAAGAAAAAGCCGATGCACTTGAAAAGGCCCATGAAGAGCTTGTCAGACTTGACAAGGACAAGACGGAGTTGATCCTGAATATCTCCCATGAACTGAAAACGCCCCTAACGTCCATTATAGGTTTTGCCAGCCTGGTCCATACCCTCGATCTGCAGGGCGACATCGAGGACCTGGGCGATTACATGGAAAGGCTTGAGGATTCGGCTGCCCGTTTGAACCATATTGTTGAAAGAATGCTGGAGCTTTTCCGTCTTGAAGCGGGACGTATTCCCTGGAAAGAGGACCTTCACAAACCTTCGGACATAATTGCCAATGCCGAGGAAAATTTGGGCATCCAGCTGAGGACCAGAGAAATAGTGAGGTCGTATGAAGAAGTCTCAAATAGCAGAGTGATTGGTGATCTTCCCATGCTGGCCAGGACCCTCGAGCTTATTCTTGAAAATGCAGTGAAGTTTTCTCCTGAGGGCTCTCCCATAACTGTCGCCGGCAGTTGGTTATCAGAACTACCCCGCATTCCGGACTATGCTCCTAATCAATCCCTTGACATGGCGAGCGGATCTAATGGGTGGGTCGAGTTCGTCGTTACCGATCAGGGTGAGGGGATGGAGGAACGAGAGATACAGTATATTTTCGAAAAATTCAGGCAGCTTGGAGACATAATGACTACCAAACCCTCCGGGGTGGGGTTGGGGCTTTCAATTGCCAGAGCGATCATAGAGCGCCATCGGGGAGCGATCTGGGTCAACAGTACGCCAGGCGAAGGCAGCAGCGTGCATCTTCTGCTGCCCGGCAAAAAGGATGAAAAAGAATGAAAAAGCTCTTTGTTCCCGGTTTCTCCTTTTCCTCAGTTACCGCGGACGTCAGAGGCAAAAGTGAAGACAGACCTGACATGGGGCTGATCTACTGTCACGGCCTGTCTGCGGCAGCCGGCATATTTACAACTAACAGCATGGCTGCGCCTCCAGTAAGACTGTGCAGGGAACGTCTCGCCTCAGGTAGAGTGAGAGCAGTCCTGGTCAACAGCGGCAACGCCAACGCCATGACCGGTAAAGAAGGGTACGAGGACGCTGTTGCCCTGTGCAGATCGGTTGCCGAGCTGCTGGATGTGCCGGCTGAATCAGTCCTTTTCTGTTCCACAGGGGTCATCGGCGAGCGCCTCCCTGTTCACAGAATGGAGGAGGCTCTCCCCCGGTTGACGAGAAACCTTTCTGATAGGGGTGCGGGTCTCTTTTCGGAAGCGATCCTCACCACAGACACTTGTACCAAGATCGCTGGCAAGCAGACAGAAGTATCTGAAGGAACAGCCGGCCTGCTTGGTATAGCCAAGGGTGCCGGTATGATAGCCCCGAAGATGGCGACAATGCTGGCTTTCATAATGACTGATGCGAACATTGAACCTGATGCTATGGGAACGATGCTGAGAGAGGTTAACCAAGAAACCTTTGGTGCAATAACCATTGACGGGGATACATCCACCAACGATACGGTGCTTTTCATATCTTCCGGTGCTGGACCTGCGGTCAGGGACGAGCAGGATATTCAGGCTATAAGTACCGCACTCAAGAATGTGTGCCTTGATCTTGCCGAGCAGATCGTATCCGACGGAGAGGGAACTACCAGGGTCGTACAGGTTCAGGTAGGAGGTGCTGTTGACGACGACCAGGCGCAGTCTGCAGCCAGGGCCGTGGCGGAATCGCTCCTTGTGAAGACCGCCTTTGCAGCTGCGGATCCTAATTGGGGCAGAATAGCCGCAGCTGTAGGATATTCAGGGGCTGAAACTTCATCCGACGCGCTATCTCTCAGTATCGGAGACGTTCAGGTACTTGCCGGTGGCCGTCTCGTGGACGGATATAATGAGAGTTTGGCAGCTGAGCAGATGAGCCAGAAAAGATACACCATCAGTATATCCCTGGGGAACGGACCGGGTAGTGCCAGCATTTTAACGACGGACCTCACAGAAGAGTACGTGAGAATAAACTGCGAGTATCGGTCTTGATCTACATGATCCAAGGTCCAAGGTCCAAAATCCAAGATCGGATCAGATGATAAGTTAATAGTTACAAGTTGTAACGTATTTCCAGAATTTATTATTCTTTTACCAACAACTATCACAAACAACTGGTTGCAATCTTATGAGGCAACTGATCTTGGACATTGGACATTGGATTTTGGATCGTGGTAAAGCGCCTCTTGCGAATAACGAGAATATCTGATATCTGAAAGCGTTTACCCTATCTCACACGTCCCTGATCCCCGGGGCGGTGTTCTTCGCTGCGTTGCTAAAGCTGCACCAGCGGAGGATTTCCCGGGGGGATGATGGGTCGGAGGACTAAAACCGAAGGAACAGGAGGAAACACAATGGCAGTCGTAACAATGAAGCAGCTCCTCGAGGCAGGAGTTCACTTTGGACACCAGACGAGGAGATGGAACCCGAAGATGAAGAAATACATCTTCGGGGCCCGTAACGGAATCTACATTATCGACCTTCAAAAAACCCTGAGGCAGTTCAAGGAAGCATACAGGTTTGTACGTGAGCTCTCGGCTGATGGCGGTGTTGTTCTCTTCGTGGGGACGAAAAAGCAGGCCCAGGACTCTATCCGTGAGGAGGCTGGGAGGTGCGGGATGCCCTATGTGAACCAGCGCTGGCTGGGTGGTCTCCTTACGAATTTCGCTACGATCAAAAAAAGCGTGGCTCGTCTCAAGAAGTATGAAGCCATGGAGGAAGAGGATGCCTGGGGAGGGTTGATAAAGAAGGAAATACTCAAGATACAGAAGGCAAAGGACAAGCTTTCAAGGTATCTTGCCGGCATAAAGGATATGAACGGCCTTCCCGACGCTGTTTTCGTGGTGGATCCCAAGCGGGAGGAGATAACCATTAAGGAGGTTCAAAAACTTGGTATACCCGTTATTGCCATCGTGGATACTAACTGCGATCCGGATATGATCGATTACGTGATCCCCGGCAATGATGACGCAATCCGCTCGATCCGGCTATTTGCCTCCAAGATTTCCGATGCTGTGCTTGAGGGCCAGCAACTTGTCGGAGTCGGAGAACTCGGTATGATAGAGGCTCCCGAAGAGATGGAAGAGGCTGAGCAGGTTCCCGTTGAGGTAACAGAATCGGATGCGCGGCAGGATGAAGTTGCTGAAGAGGCCCCCGAAGAGATGGAAGAAGCTGAGCAGGTTCCC
>SDBU01000490.1_pt1 | contig 55035 bp, 49 predicted proteins | sample 2277071 | NCBI WGS metagenome assembly SDBU01 (sample SAMN10397929, study PRJNA504765) | marine sediment metagenome | isolation source: marine sediment core GS08_GC12, 126 cmbsf | place: Arctic Ocean: Gakkel Ridge, Loki's castle | collected 2008 | reverse complement strand
TCAATTCCGCACCTTTGACTCGATGGATGAGATGCTTGACTTCCTGGATGCCCAATGACTCGCTACCGCCCCCTGAAAACATTCTGGGAGGCTTACGCTGAACTCCCCGCCCATGTCAAGAGAAAAGTCCGACAGACGTTCAAGCTCTTCCAGCAAGGCGCCGAACATCCACCCTTTCACCCCTCGCTTCGCATCCGCAAGATGCGAGGATACCCCAACATCTGGGAAGGCCACGTTACGATGCAGATTGTCTTCACGTTCCACATTGAGCACGATCCGGAAAGCGGAGAGACGATCTACGTATTCCGCAACATCGGCACGCATGAGGTCTACCGACGGCCATAGCTTTCCTTACCCCGCTGTACATTGCCAGCCTCCCTCTTCCCGGTGTGCATTGACTTCTTCAAATACCCCCAGGGCTCGCAAGTGGCGATCAACTGACGCGGATGGACTGATAATAGTCGCAATGCTCTCGGAGGACGCAGGTGGCGCAGCGAGGTTGTTGCGATTTGCAAACCCCTTGCCCGTGGGCGATGAGGCTGAGGTGGAAGGTGTAGTAGATTTCGGGGGGAAGCAGTTTCTCTAAGACTTCGTGGGCCTTCTCACGAGAGGTCTTAGGCCCGATGAGGCCCAGGCGGCGGCTCACCCGGTGGACGTGGGTGTCCACCGGGAAGGCGGGCTTGCCCAGTGAGAAGAGGAGCACAATGGCGGCTGTCTTGGGGCCCACTCCGTGGAGCGAGGTCAGCCACCGCCTGGCCTCGTCAACCTCCATCTCGGCCAGGAAGTCCAGGGTAAACTCGCCTCGCTCTAGCTTGATAGCTCGCAGGGCCTCCTGGATGCGCGGGGCCTTCACGTTGGCCAGACCTCCTGGCCGGATGGCCTCGGCAAGTTCGGCCGCGTCGGCGGCCAGCACACTCTCCCAGGTGGGGAATCTTGCCTTCAAGCGCACCCAGGCCCGATCGCGGTTCACGTCGGAGGTGTTTTGGGAGAGGATGGTGAAGATCAATTCGCTCAGCGGATCAAGGCGAGGATGCCACTCTCGCTGGCCATACTGTTCGATCAAGAGTTGGTGGACCGCCAGGGCCTCTGACGTTTCACGTTTCACGTTTTCACGTTTCATGGTATCTTTTGCTCTAAACAACCTATTATCAAGCCGAAAGATTCTTGAAGGAGGCTCCAATGATCGAAGGCGTCAAAGTGCGCAAACTCCGGCTCATCCCCGACGAGCGGGGCTATCTTATGGAGATGCTGCGCTCCGACTGGGAAGAGTACGAGAAATTCGGCCAGGTCTACATCACCGCCGTCTACCCCGGCGTGGTCAAGGGCTGGCATTACCACAAGATCCAGACCGACCACTTCATTTGCGTCCACGGCATGGCCAAGGTGGTGCTCTACGACGGACGCGAAGATTCGCCCACCCACGGCGAGGTGAACGAGTTCTTCATGGGCCAGCAGAACCCCATGCTGCTCAAAATCCCTCCCGGCGTGATGCACGGCTTCAAGGGCATCAGCCAGGAGATGACCCTCATCGTCAACGTGCCCACCGAGCTCTACAACTACGACCAGCCAGACGAATACCGCCTGCCCGCCCACACCGACGAGATACCCTACGACTGGTCCCGCAAAGACGGCTGAGCCGATTTCGGATTGCCGATTTCGGATTGCGGATTCAGTGCCTCTCTCACTGCCTCCCGATCATCCCAGGGAACCTCCGTGGCGCCAAAACACATGGACTGCTCATGGCCCTTGCCGGTGACGATCACCAGGTCGCCGGCTCGGGCCATTTTCACTGCGAATTCAATGGCCTCTCCGCGGTCGCCGACGCGCCAGTAGTCCTCCCCTTCCCCGCGCCCTGCCCTCTCGCAGCCGACTGCGATTTGAGCCATGATGGCGTCCAGGTCCTCGGTGCGCGGATCCTCAGCGGTGATGACCACGCGGTCGGCCAGCTTCCCCGCGATTTCCCCCATCATCGGCCGCTTGGCCACATCCCTGAGTCCCGCACAGCCGAAGACGACAATGACCCGGCCATCGGTCAAACCGCGCGCCGTCTCCAGCGCCCGTCGGAGGGCGTTGGGCGTGTGAGCGAAGTCCACGATGGCGGTGAAATCCTGCCCCAGGGCGATGCGTTCCATGCGCCCCGGCACCCCTCGCAAGGCTTCGATCCCCTCCTGCATAGCCTCGACGGGAACCGCCTGCGAAACACCGACGGCGATGGCCGCCAGGACGTTGTAGACGTTGAAAGAGCCGGGAAGCTCTGTCCGCACCGCGAACTCCCCCTGAGGAGTTACGGCAGTGAAGATCGTAGCTGCGGGCGTGTGCACGATGTCCCGGGCCGTGACATCGGCGGGCTGCTCCAGGCCGTAGGTTAGACAACGGTCGGCGGGGATTTGGCGCAAATGCTCAAAAGAGGAATCATCGGCGTTGAGGATGGAGGTTTTCGGCGTGTCGGGCTTGCGGAAAGAGCTGGCCAGGTCGCGGAAGAGGCGGGCTTTGGCTTCCCGATAGCCCTCGAAGGTGCCGTGGTAGTCCAGGTGCTCGTGGGTGATGTTGGTCACCACCGCCACGTCGAAATCGCAGGCCGTGACCCGATGCTGGGCCAGGCCGTGAGAGGTGGCTTCCAAGATGGCGTACTCGGTCCCAGCCGCCACCATCTGGGCCAGGAATCCCTGCACCTGGAGGGCATCGGGAGTGGTGACGTGGAGACCCGTCGCGTAGTGCTCGTCGCCGATGAGGGCCTCCACAGTGCTGATCATCCCCGTCTTGTAGCCCGTGGCGGCCAGGATGCTGCGGACAAGCTCGACGGTGGTGGTCTTGCCGTCGGTGCCGGTGACGCCGATGACGCGCAGCTTGCGAGCCGGGTGGCCATGGAAGGCGGCGGCCAGGTGGGCAAGAGCCTGGCGGGAGTCGGGGACGAGAACGTAAGGAACAGAGATGCTCGTCTCCCGCTCACCGACGACGGCCGCCGCTCCCCGTCGAATCGCATCGGGGATAAAATCGTGGCCGTCGGCATCGAGGCCCTTGACGGCCACGAACAGGTCGCCCGGCCTGACCTGGCGCGAGTCCTGAGCCAGCCCGTCGATGTCCACGTCTACGTAGCCGTGAACTTCCTTGTCAGATAGGGTGGCTAGTAACTTAGAAAGCTTCATGTCCGTGACCTCGGCAAGGTTTCGTTCGCCGAAGGTCTCATAGTGCATAGGGCGGATGGCATCGCGTGCCTGGTCAAGCGGTCGCTTAGGTCGTTGAGTCATGATAACTCGTTTGGAACTTCAGTATTTGCACAGAGAGGGGGCCTATGGTATAATACCGTACGTGATTGAGTAGCAAGAAAATAATTCTACACAGGAGGCTCGCTTATGAAACGCAACGGTTTTTACATCAGCATTGTTTTGATTGTGATCGGTATTATAGGGCGTCTTTATGCTGACCAATATTCCCATGTAACACCAGAAGGGATGGTGGTTGATAGCATCTGGTTGCCTATTGGCACTTTGATGATAATGATTGGTGTTCTTGCGTTATTGGTTTTGGGTATTCTATACGTAATCAGCTATCTGAGAAATCGGCTAAGGCGTTAGCTTGTTCGGGTGGTACGTGGCCCGATTTACTGACTCAGGTTACAAGAATGATGTAGCGTTTGATCCAGCCGATGTAGGCCTGCTCGGTGCGAATGGAATAGTGTTTGAGGCGGATGGCGTCACGGACACTTCGACAAGCTCAGCGCAGGCACTTCGACAACCCTTCGGCAGGCTCAGGACATAGCTCAGTGCAGGCCTGATCGAGGAGTTTCTTGGGTCTTGGTTCCATCGGGGTTTCCTCCGGTTTTGACAATTTGTGGTTGTTCTGCTATAATATCTGGTAAGGCGACCATGGGCATACGCTAAAAGAGTGCGCATGTTATTATACAAGAGGATTTCCGTAAATGCAACCCTGTGGATTGTTTAGGCGGATTCCGTCTAAGATACCGAAATAGCGGGGGAAGACGGATTCCGTATAAGAAATAGTTAGCTGGCCTCAGTTGGTTCTGACAGTGGCATAATGAACAATGCGGCGCATACTTGGGAACGACCCTCTGAATCCCCATCTTCAAGACAACTCTCATTTCATGAGGTTATTCCCCATCTTCGATTCGCACCTCACGTGAGGTGAGCCGATTGTACTGATTGGACGATTACTGATAGGAGGTGAGAGTCATGTCTTCCACGAGAGCTATCCTTCTTGAGGAAGCGATCCGCACTATAGCGCTCATTGGAGTGGTGATCTTTGGCGTTTTGCCTGTGGCTTATGTGCTTGGTGCAGATGTTAACCGTGTTGCCCTGATCGCGTTCCTCGCAGCTATTCTTATTTCTCCCATCACCTTCTGGATACGCACTCGAACAGGGGTTAAGTTGCAGCTCCGCTCCAGGCGGGGATGGTACATTTCGGCAGCCATCGCCTTCGCGCTCGCACTCTTCATGGCGATACTCATGTTGCTGACCGGGCACATGTCTTGGAACCAGGCAGTGGCGCGAATTGCCACTAGCGCATTCGTGATCGTCGTCCTAGCTTGGCTGGGCGCTCGCCTGATGCGATTGTGATAGCGTAACACCCGATTTCCTAAGTGTGCGCCGTGAGTCCTATGAAAACATAGAGGGCTTCCTCGCACGCCAGCTAACCATTCGCTGGAGCGGACCGGGGATGCGGCGCGATTTGCCAACAAAGTTGCATGATGGGGATACTTGGCTTGCTGGTGCTGTAGCGAGCCCCGGCCGCTCAACTCAAAGCCGTTAGTGCGGCTGGACATTCCTCACCCTCTCAGGCCCAATTCTGGCCACGCCGAAAAGGTATCCAAATACAAAAGCGGGAGGTCTAAGACACCTCTCGCTTTTTCTGTGAACTGATCAATTCTCAAGCCCAACCCCAACCCTCGACAGTTATCTCGCCCCTCAGAGGGTGCTACTGAAGGAGGTGCAGGCTGTGCTCCAGGAAGAGCGGCAGCAGGGTGATGGACAGGATGTTCTGCATCTTGATGAGAATGTGCAACGAGGGGCCCGCTGCGTCCTTGAGTGGGTCACCCACCGTGTCACCGATCACCGATGATCGGTGGGCGTCCGAACCCTTCCTGCCCAGATGTCCGTCTTCGATGAACTTCTTGGCGTTGTCCCAGGCACCGCCAAGTGGGTCGGGAACGCTTCCACTTCAGCAGCGTGCATTTCGGCCGGAAGGCGGACATCGTGAAAGAAGATGTAGCGTTTGATCCAGCCGATGTAGGCCTGCTCGGTGCGAATGGAATAGTGTTTGAGGCGGATGGCGTCACGGACACTTCGACAACCCTTCGGCAGGCTCAGGACATGGCTCAGTGCAGGCCTGATCGAGGAGTCTCTTGGGTCTTGGTTCCATCGGGGTTTCCTCCGGTGTTGACAGGTTGTGGTTGTTCTGCTATAATGTCTGGTAAGGCGACCATGGGCATACGCCAAAAGAGTGCGCATGGAGTTATTATACAAGAGGATTTCCTTGAAATGCAACCCTGTGGATTGTCTAGGCGGATTCCGTCTAAGATACCGAAATAGCGAGGGAAGACGGATTCCGCATAAGGAATAGTTGGGTGCCTAAATGTGCTTGTTCTTGATGGGAGGTAGTAGATGATGACAAATGGCAAATCCAATGCTCCACAACAAAGCAAGAAACGAACACGTATTCCTCAAACTGATGTTCCGCGTTTTTCTTTAGATGAGGCAATTAGGATTCCAAAAGCAATATCTGAAAATTATGCTGGCAAACCCACTAGTCCGTTACGTATTGCAAAGGCAATTGAACTCCAGCCTAACTCCGGTCATTTTAGAAATCTTTGTGGGTCAGCTATTGCTTATGGATTAACAAAAGGCGGTCCAAATGCAGAAGAGATAAGTATTGAACCACTTGGATTTAGGATTGTTCGACCGCTAGAGGAGGGAGATGATCTTATTGCACAACGTGAAGCACTATTGAAGCCAAGGATTATCGGGGAGTTTTTGCGGAAATATGATAGCTCTCCACTTCCACGAGAAGAGATTTCCTTGAATGTCCTTGAAGATATGGGCGTTCCAAGGTCGCGGGCTGAAGAAGTCTTGTACCTAATACTAAAAGGGGCTACATCGGCAGACTTTATCACCGAAATAAAGAACAAAGAATACGTCGATCTTTCTTCATTGGTTGATACCGTTTCGGCCTCAGACATTGGAGAAGTCCAAGTAGAGCATGATGTGCCAGTAGTTGATCTAACAGAGGATACATCTGATAAAGAAGAAAGTGAAGTTGTTGATGCTGTGAAGTTGACAGCCAGAGCAAGAAAGGTTTTCATTTCTCATGGAAAAGATAAATCAATGTTAGAACCAATAAAGAAACTGCTGTCTTTTGGTGAATTGGAACCAGTTATTTCAGTAGAGAGACAATCTGTTTCTCAACCGGTTCCAGACAAAGTGATGAATGATATGAGAGTGTGTGGGGCAGCAATCATACATGTTGAAGCCGATCAAAAGCTTATTGATAGTGAGGCTAACGAACATGTGGTCGTAAATCCAAATGTTTTAATTGAGATCGGCGCAGCAATGGCACTATATGGGAGACGATTTATCTTATTGGTGAGACAGGGGATTGAACTACCATCTAACTTACAAGGGTTATATGAGGTTCGTTACAGTGGAGAAAAATTAGATGGTGAAGCTACTCTAAAGCTTCTTGAAGCAATAAACGATATAAAGAATCATCCTCTGCCAAAATAAGATCAAACCTGCAGGGATTTTGTATGTAGAATAGATAGTTGGTTTTTTACGGGCACCCAACCCCAAATGCAGCGGAATGGCTTGCGCCATAGGGTAAGCGGCGCGATTTTTCAAGTTTCTTGTCTTGCCAAGAGTGGTTCAGGTAAAAAACGCCATCCGCTGATTATCTCGTTAGTGCGCCTGGACATTCCCCACCCTCTCAGGCCCAATTCTGACCACGTCGAAAAGGTATCCAAACAAAAAAGCGGGAGGTCTAAGACACCTCCCGCTTTTTCTGTGAACTGATCAGTCCCCAAGTCCAACCCCAATCCTCGACAGCTATCTCGCCCCTCAAGAAACCGCAATTATGCCCCACGAAGAAGAAACGTCAGGGAAAGACTCCTTGACGTTTTAGACAAAACCCAGTTTCCACTCTGCTCTCGCCGGATCGCCAAAGGGAAGACTACCGAACCCTAGAACAAGTGGAAAGCAGCGATGATCGGGGCGAACAGAGAGGATACCAGAGACATCACGGTGATCAGCGTGTTGATGGAAGGGCCAGCCGTATCTTTGAACGGATCGCCGACGGTGTCGCCGACGATGCTGGCCTTGTGCGCGTCGGAGCGCAGACCGCCAAACTCCCCCGATTCGATGAACTTCTTGGCGTTGTCCCACAGACCCCCGGCGTTGGACATCAGCAGCGCGAAGATGACGCCGGTGAAGATGCTCCCTCCCAGGAATCCTCCCAGGGCCTCAGGGCCGAGGATGATGCCAACCAGGACGGGGAGAACGATAGCCAGGAAGGCCGGTATCACCAGGGACGACAGCGCGCCCTGGGCAGCCAGATCCACACAGGCCGCATAGTCGGGCCTTTCCGTGCCGGCCAGGATGCCAGGGCGTTCTCTGAATTGCCGGCGGACCTCCTCGATCATATCGAAGGCGTTGTGCGTCACGGATAACATGGTGAGAGCGCTGAACAACGGCGGTGTCACCGCGCCCAACAGGACGCCGGCGACGACAACGGGATCCCGCAGGCTGATGACCAGTTCTACACCCCTGGCCCCAACGACCTCCGCGTAGGCCGCAAAGAGCGCCAGGACAGTGAGGGCGGCGGCGCTGATGGCGAAACCTTTGGTGATGGCCTTGGCCGTGTTGCCGGCCGCATCGAGCACGTCGGTCGTGTCAATGACTTCCTGCGACATCCCAGCCATCTCGGCGATGCCCCGCGCGTTGTCCACGATGGGCCCGTAAGCGTCGGAGGAAACGATCATGCCACTGACGGACAACATCCCCACCGCGCTGATGCCCACCCCGTAGACGCCGCTGATCCCGGAGGATTCCGCCAGGTAGTAGGAAAGCAGCATCGCCACGACGATGCCAACGACCGAGGGAACGATGCTGACCAGCCCGTAGCTATAGCCGGTGATGATGTTGATGGCCGCGCCAGAACCTGAGACGCGGGCCGTCTCGAGCACCGGGCGGAAATCAGACGAAGTGTAGTAATCGGAGATGAAACCGATGACGACGCCGGTAACAAGCCCGGCCAGCGTAGCCCACAACACGCCGAGGTTGTAGCCGCCCAACAACACGACGGCAGCAACCAGCATGGCGAAGATGGCGCAGGTGATGATCGTTCCGCTATTGAGAGCTCTGCCCGGCTTGCCATCCTTGCCCACGCGCACGAACCGGATACCGATGAGCGAAGCGACGATGCCCAGCGTGCACAAAATCAGGGGAAACAGAATGTACCTGGCCCGCAGCGGGGCATCGCCGGCAAATAGTGAAGCCCCTAAAAGCATGGCAGCCACAGTGCTGGCCACGTAGCTGTCGAAGATATCCGCGCCCATGCCGGCCACGTCGCCGACGTTATCGCCGACCAAGTCAGCGATAACGGCCGGGTTGCGGGGGTCATCCTCAGGAATGCCGATCTCGACCTTGCCCACCAGGTCAGCCGCGATGTCGGCCGTCTTGGTGTAGATCCCGCCCCCCGCTTTAGCCAGCAAGGCAAACGCCGACGCGCCAAAGCCGAAGCCGAGGATGATCTCCGGATCGCCAGTGAAGAGGTAAATCGTGCCCATACCGATGATAGCCAGGCCCACCATAGCCAGGCCCATCACCGCGCCGGCATAGAAGGCCACCTTAAAAGCACGGTTGATACTCTCATTGGCCGCTGCTGCGCTTCGCACGTTGGCGGATACGGCGACACTCATACCCATGTACCCGGCGAGGGCAGAACATATCGCGCCGGCCAAAAAGGCCAGCGCCATCGTGATACCCCGTGACGGGTTAATGGCTGCCGCCTCCATGCCCAGATGCTCGATGTCGAAGCTGAACACAATAGCAATGATGACACCCAGCGCGACTGCGACGAGGGTGAGTGCCAGATAGAGACGACGCAAGTAGGTTCTCGCTCCCTCTCGAATCCAGGAGGCGACTTCCTGAGCCTTCTCGGACCCTGCATCTTGCCGGTTGACCCAGATGTATAGCCAGGTCGCTACCCCGAGAGAAACGGCGCCCGCAAAGATGGCCACGAAAATCCAAAGCTCAGATCCTATCACTGTTGTTCCTCCCAATGTGAAACATAATCACGTTTCACGGCTTCACATGTTGGCAGAGCGCCACCAACGATAATGTTTGGCACGCAGTTCTTCCTGCGAGGGCAGAGGGAAATACAGGAGCCCTTCTTCATTCCCTACAAAGATGCCGCTCTTTATGGTGCGGTATGGGAACGAAGCCGGCTGGACGCGGTTGACCATTTTGGAGTGGACGGTCTTGGTCCTCAGGTCCATCAGACACTGGCGCAGATGGCCGATGTTGGAATAGGGCAGATCGTGCACAGCGCCGCGTTCAGGGTCCACGGCCAATTCACCCAGTCGCAGATCTACGAAGCAGATTGCCGGCAGAGAGAGAAGGCTAGTCGGAGTCTTGACGATAAGATCGTAAAATCTACGAGGGCCCAGGGTACTGACTATCAGAGGGTGCACAGGTGCTATCTCCTGATAGAGGTGCAACCCTTCTGTCTCTTCAGGAAGCTCTTCACTCGAGTCCAGGCCCAGTACCCGCCCATCCTGAGTTACAAGATAGAGCTTTTGGATAGCGTCCAGGGACATATGCTCCAACGCCCGATAGACAGAGATATAGATCGAGCGTTTCGGGCTTCCATCCTCGTGAGGCACACAGCGCCGGATGCCTTCTTCGATGCGGAAATAGTCGTGCTTGAAGTCTGGATCAATTTCACAGAAGATGGCTTGTCCGCGGGCCTTCTTCATACTTCCAACTGAGTAGTAGACCCCAAACTCTTCGGGGGTCAGCATGGAAGCAATCAGCGCTTCGGGTATCATGGATAAGTACAGGTGGACAGCCATAGCCATTTCCTCCTTATGGAAGATAGAGAATGGAGAATGGAAAATGGAAAATGGAAGATGGACGTTGGAGGATGGAAAATGGAGAATGGAGGATGGAGAATGGAAAATGGACGACTTTCCCCCTTCCATCCTCCCCCTTCCCCCTTCCAATTTCCAACTTCCGACTTCCAATTTACGGGGAGACCTCGGCCTCCTCGGCCGCAATGCGTTGTGCACACTCCGCCAGTTCGCGAAGCCGCTGGGCCTCAACAGAGAGGCCGCGTGCGCGCCGCATGTACTCGAAGGCCCGGCTGTATAGCGTGGCTGCGTTATCCCACTCGTGGGTGAACTCAGCGATGCGGGCCGCCTGCTCAAGAGCCATCGCTGCCAGTTCCCATTTGCCCTCGTCGGTATACTGGGCAGCAGCCTTCTCCAGGTCAACCGGGCGCTGTTTAGGCAGTCGGCCCTCCGGCTCTGCCAGGACGCGCTCGATAGTCGGCAGCAGCAGGTCGTACCAGTTCGACTTGGGCAGGTACTCGTAGAAGTCCAACTGCGCAGCGCGCGCCTCTGTCTCCAGCGAGGCGTAGCCGGTGAACATGATCACCCGCAGGGCAGGCTGCAACTGGCGCAGCATCGCCGCCACCTGGAACCCGTCCATCTCAGGCATCTTCATGTCCAGCAGGGCGACGTCGCAAGGGGTCTCCCGCGCCTGCTCGACCGCCTCGCGGGCACTGCTGGCCGTCACGACGGTATACCCAGCCTGTTTCAGGTAGTCCTCCAGACTTTCAAGTACCAGCAGATCATCGTCCATCATCAGTATCGTTGATAACATTGTACTTCACCTCCTAAAGGATTTCTTAGCACCCCCAAAGCAGGGGGATAGAAGATGCAGAACACTGTCAGCGAATTTTTGGAACGGATTGAACGGAAGATGCCGCGCACGGAGCCCCAATCCGTTCAATCCGCTCCCCGAATCCGTTGACAGTTCCACTCATCCCCCCGCTTTGACGTGCTATGAAGGATTTTACGGGGTAGCACCAGGCGAAGCGCCCCCGGGCTGAATCGGCAAGCGGACGGTAACGGTGGTCCCTTCGCCTACGGCGCTGGCCACCTCAATGAGACCGCCGTGGTTTTCGATGTTCCTGCGAGCGACGTAAAGCCCCAGGCCGCTTCCCTTCTGACCGTTTCTCCAATCCGAGAATCCGATGCGGAAGATTCTCTCCCGCGTCTCCAGGGGAATGCCGACCCCCGTGTCCTCAATGTCAATGGCAACCCACCCATCCCCTTCCCGCCGCGTGCGCAGCGTGAGTGTCCCGCCGTCAGACATGGCCCGCCCGGCATTGGTCAGCAGGTTGTGGAAAGCCCGTTCCAACTGGGCGCGGCTGCCGTGCATCGGCGGGATGTCCTCGCCCCACTCTCGCACGACTGTCACGTCAGGGTGGCCGTAACTGAACTCCTGCACCAGCCGCTCCAGCAGACGATGGAGGTCGAGGGGCTCCCAGCGCCAGGTCTCGCTGCTATCCAGGGCCACCGCCACGTGGCCCAGGTCGTCGGCCAACCGCTTGATGCGGGCCAGAATCTGCTGGATGACCTCGATGGAACGCTCGCACTCCGGATCCCCGGCCACTCGTCTGGACAGCGCCTGCACCCGCTGGGTGAGCACGAAGTAGGTCGTGCCGCCGATATCGTGGCCCACTTCACGCGCCAGGAGGCGCAACTCCTCCTCGGCCTGCTGCTTGCGACGGCGTAGTTCCTGCCACTCGAAGCCGCGTTCGATGCGCACGATCCATTGATCCAGCGGCTCGGACTTGTTGACGAAGTCCTTTGCCCCTCCGCGCATGGCCGCGACCACGTTCTCGTACACGCCGTAGGCGCTGAGCATGATGACGTAGGTCTGCTCCAGCAGGTGCTTCTCGTGCATCAGGCGCAGCACTTCCATTCCGTCCAGCCCCGGCATGTTGATATCGAGCAGCATTACGTCGCAGGACGCTTGCTCCAACCAGGCCAGCGCCTCCTCCCCACTCGCCGTGGCCTCTACTTTCCAGCCCTGGGCTGCAAAGGTGGGATTGCTGAGAAAGGCCACGACTTCCTCGCGGAAGAAGGGCTCGTCGTCCACCACTAAAATCGTCTTCTGGTCTCTCTCCACGTCAACCTTCCTTCAGTGGCAGTTCGAGAACAAAGCGCGCTTTCTCGTCCTGGGCTTCCCATCTGAGAGAGCCTACATACTGCGTCTCCACTGTCTCTCGCGCCAGCGCCCACTCGAAGTGAAGCGGCGATAGTTCCTCCGGCGCACCGGCCGCCGGTTCGATGATGAATGCAACTTTCCCGGCCAGCGGGGCCTCCGGCGCGTGTATCTCCGTGCGCACGCGCTGGCCATCGGCGGATAGCGAGGTGTGCACTTCGATGAGACCCCCGTGTGTCTCGAGAGACTCCATCGCCAAACGCAGGACGGTGACCAGGACACCGAACAGCTCGTTGGGCTCGATGAACAGCGGGGGCAGGTCTTCGTAGGTTACGTGCACCTCCACCCCGCGCCGTTGCCGTTCCGCTGCCAGCCAGATGAGTACCTCGCGCACCACATCGTTCCAGTTTGTGATCGTGCGGATAAAGCCGATTTGCTGCGAGAATTTGAGCAGATGCAGCAGTTTGCCACTGACCTCGTTCAAGCTGGTCTCAATGACGTCCAGCCGCCTGGTGAGAGACCCCCCTCCGGCTCCCCCCTGGGAGGGGGGAGGGGTCAATACGTCCTGGAGGTCGCTGCGCAGGTTGGTCAACGCCAAGCGAGCCACGGCCAGCGGGTTTGCCGCCTCGTGCCGTATCCGTTGCGCCAGGGTGCCGAAGGAGGCGACCCGCTGCATCCGCATGGCGGTCACGCCCACCTCACCCAGAGTTTTGAGATAGCGGGCCCCCTCCAGCACGCCGCCGATGGCCGTGGAGAGCAAGCGCAGGTATTCCTCGTCGCCGTCGGTGAACCAATCGCGGTGGCCGGGGGCACTGGGAATCTTGTTGATCAACTCGAGGGTGCCAAGGACCTCGTCGCCCAACTGCAGGGGGACACCAATGAAGGAGCGATAGACGCCGGAGGGAAGATGTGAGGCGACCTCTGCGATGTGAGGATCGTCCCAATCCTTCAACGTGGCCGTCTCGCGTATCTGGATGGGTGTTCCAATGTGGAAGATGTGGCCTGTCAGCCCCTCCCCTGCCATGTACGTCAGTTTGCCGATCAGCGTTTCGGGAAGGCCGCTGACGGCCCGCAGCACTAGCCGGTGGACATCCTCCTCGGTTTGCAGGTAAATAAGACAGCCTTCGGTGCGGAAGCCTTGCCTGACCCGCTCCGTTACGGCCTGTAGCATCTCGGCGATGGGCCGCCGTGGGTCCAATTCCGTGCCAATGTCCAGTAGCAGCCGGAAGTAGCGCGCACGGCGCTTCTCCTGCTCGTAGCGTTGCGAGTTCTCGATGGCGATATTCACCATCGCGGCTACGTGGCTCAGCAGTGCTTCGTCCTGCGCGTCGAACCGCTCTCCTTCCGCCTTCCCGGAGACCCGCAACACGCCAAGCACGGTGGCACCGTCCCTGGAGAGGATTGGCATCCCTACGTAAGCCTGGCCCGGTTTGGCGCTGATCTCGGAGTATTTCTTGCTCCAGACCAGATCCTCGGCGATGCGTCGCAATTCCCCGTTGTCCCTGACGTTAGCGATGCGCAGCGGCCGGCCATGCCTGGCGATCCAGCCGGTCAGCCCCTCCCCAGGCTCGTACTCCACCCGCTCGGCGGGCATATCTGCGCCCTCCAGGAGGCCGGTGGTGCCACGCAGGACGTAGCGGCCGGTGATGTCGTCGCGCAAGAAGATGGAAGAGCCACCAGCGCCGAGCCGGTCACGGGCATAGCGCACGACCAGCGCCATCAGCCGATCGCGATCCAACTCGCCATAGATTTCCAGCAGCTCCTGATCGAATCTGAGCATCTCGCCCCCGACCCATTATGTAGGGAATTCGTAGTAGCGACTTCAGTCGCTCGCTCCTTGCTGTGGACGACTGTAGATCCAATTTTGCTCGGCCTGGATCGCCAGACCCAAGCCGAAAGCGGGGATTTGGCAATCCCCTCAAGAGCAATTTTGGCTAACTGCTCGGCTCCTATTCCTCCACCCCCAACAACGCTCTGCCGCCCGCCAGTGCCTTCAAAAGATCACGGCGTTTGAGCGCCCGTTTGCTGTCTATCTCGACCGCGCCTGCCTTGTCGTCGGCCATCTTATTCAGCGCCTCGATCCACGCCGCGCTCTGGACCGGCTGGTGGCGGATGCGCCACCGCTCGACCCAGACGGGCAGTTCTCCGGCGTTGGTGACCCGCTGGTGGATTATGGTTTTGGTCACGCCCTGCGACTCGAAGGTGAACTCCTGTTCCTCGTACTCAGGCTTAACCGGGCAGACCTGCATACACGCGCCGCACTTGATGCAGTAATAATCGGCCAATATCAACTCGCTCTCATCATTGATGTGCAACGCACGGGTGGGGCAGACGTCGGCGCAGGCCAGGCAACCTTCGACGCATTTCTCGCGGCGCAGTTCCACCTGGCCCTGCCAGGGCTGCACCACCTGGAACGCGCCACCGCTGGCGATCTCGCACTGGCGGCAACGGATACAGTGCGCATCGTCTACCACCAGCGTATCCTGCGCCTCGTCGTAGCTGATGACGTCGGTCGGGCAGTTGTCAATCACAAAGTCCTTCCGGCTCCAGTCAAACTTTTCTTTGTCGAACACCGTGGACTGGATCAGCTCGGGGAAGGCCCCGTAGACCAGCACCGGATTCTCGCGCTCGCCGTTGATGGTCATGGTGATAGCGTTCTTGGGACACATCACCTCGCATATACCACACAACACACACGTGTCCGGGTCTATGTCCACCGACGGCTTTTTCGCCAGCCGCCCGTCCACGATCTCGCCCTCCACGTGGACGACGGACTCCTTGGGGCAGACCAGCGGCCCGATCTGGCACCCCACGCAGCGGTCGAGGTCCCAGGTCATGATATAGTGGCGCGTCACCATGGCGCGTTCGAGCGTGATCTCGTGTTCGGTAACAGTTTTCTGCGTTGTTCCTCGTCCACCCATCTTGTGCTCCTCTTTCACTAAAGTAAGCGATCAGCCCTTTTTACAGGCGAATTGCATCCCCACACCGGCACTTTCGCCCCTATAGATCAGACGGCAACTCGCGCAACTCTGCAAAAGTAAAGACCGGGCCATTCTTGCAGATGTACTTGGGACCGACGTTGCAGCGCCCACATTTGCCGATGCCGCACTTCATCCGCTTTTCCAGCGAAGTGTAAATACGTTCGGGAGGGAAACCAAGTTCGTTGAGCACCGGCAGGGTGAACTTGATCATCACTGGCGGCCCACAGACAAAAGCCACGGTATTCTCCGACGAAGGGGCGATTTCTTTGGTGACGGTCGGCACATAGCCGACGAGGTGGCCCCACCCCTCCCGGGGGTTATCAATCGCCTGGTAAAGGGTGATGTCTTCCCGTTCGTACCACGTTTCGATCTCTTTCTGGTAGAGAAAGAGGGCCGGCTCGCGCGCTCCATAGATTACGGTCAAGTCACCGTACTGGGAGCGGATTTCGGGGGCCAGCAGGTGTTGGGCCAGGGCAAACAGGGTGGTGAAAGCGTACCCGCCGCCGATGATGACGATGTTTGAGTCTTTCCAATCCTCGATGGGATACCAGTTGCCCAACGGGCCGCGCATCCCGATGATGTCGCCGGGTTTCATCGCGTGGATGGCGCGCGTAAAGACGCCGATCTCGTTGACGGTAAAGCGCGCAAAGTCGCCCTCCCACGCCGCCGATGCTACCCCAAAGGGGGCTTCTCCCTTACCAAAGATGGAGAGTTGGCAGAACTGGCCGGGCCGGTAAAGAGAGAAAAAGCGTTCTCGATCGGCCTCGCACTCAAACGTTAACTCAAAAGACTTCAGTACTTGGTCGTCGGTTTCTACAATCTTGCGCGCAATACGCATTGGAACCGGTTCGTACGGATTCGTGTTCATCTTTTCGGCCTACTCCTCCTCCCAGGATTGCACACTGCGGATGATCTGACGAATGTCCAAATCTGCCGGGCAATAGCGCACACAACGTCCGCAGCCGGTGCAGCCGATTTCGTCGTAGAGTTCCACGAAATAGGCGTACTTGTGCATGATGCGCTGGCGTGTCCGTTCCATATTCGTAGGGCGAGGGTTGCGGCCCGACGCCTCCTGAGAATAGATGCGGAACATACAGGTGTCCCAGTTGCGCACCCGCTCGCTGCGTTGTGCTTCGTCCACGATGTCGAAACAGTGGCACGTGGGACATAGATAAGTACATACTCCGCACCCCAGGCAGGACTGTTGGATCTTGGGCCAAAATTCGCTGTCAAAGAGGCCATACAGCTTGTCCTTGATCCCTTCGCCCTCGAAAGGTTTTTGCATCCTGGCCGCCGCTGCTGCTTGCACCTGGCGCGAGGTGACGACCTGCTCCTGGGATGCATCCGGCAGATGGTCAAAGAGGGCCTGCCCTTTCTCATTTCGCACATCGGCCACGTACTCGTCGCCAACGTCAATCAGCATCACGTCGGCACCACGCTTGTCGAACGGCCCCGATCCCACTGAGGTACAGAAGCAAGTCTCGCACGGGGCGGCGCAGCCCAGCACGACCAGGGTCGTTTGTTCGCGCTTCTTGGCCCAGTAGGGGTCCTGATAGTCCTCGGCCAAAAAGACGCCGTCGAGCAGTTGGAGGGCGCGTGTATCGCAAGCATGGATGCCCAGGAGCACCCGCGAGGGCACCTCATCCTCGGTGGACTCGAACTTGCCGTCTTCGACCCGGAACATGACCTCTGACTGGGGCAAAAAGAGAGCCTTGGGCGGATAGCGCGTGTTGGCTGTGTAATGGAGATCTGCCTGCGCCGGGTCGCTGAGGAGTTGGAACTTTGTAAAGTCACCCTGGCGCACTGGGGCATACACCGTGGCCTGTTCCATCCACTTTTCAATCAGCCTGGGCAGGTCTGCTTTAGATAAGACTTTGTACATTGTCTCCTGCCTCCTCCTAGCGGACGAACCGGTTTTTATCGTCCAGGGTAAACGCAGCAAAGGGCGGTTGCTCTTCCTCGCTGGCTCCGACCTCGAATCCGTATTGCTGCACCATGTCGTAGTTGAGCTTGTCCACCAGATACGTCATTTTGATGTCCATCGGGCAGGCGCGCTCGCACGCGCCACAGCTCACACAACGTCCTGTCTGGTGAAAGGCGCGGATGATGTGCCAGGCCTGCGTACCGCTGGGCGTGATCATGCTCTCGGCCCAACGCGGAGTCGTGTAATCCACAAAACACTCCGTGCAGTAGCACATCGGGCATGCCTCGCGGCAAGCGTAACAGCGAATGCAGCGCTCGGCCTCCTGGACAAAATAGGCGTAGCGCTCCTCGGGCGGCAGGGCCTCGAACTCGATGACAGTAGCCCAGGCTTGCTCAGGATCGCCTTCGGGCAGCGAATCGCCCAGCTCAATGTCTGCGCCAACCGGGTTGGGGTGAAGGCACCGCTTACACGAATCGTGCAGCACGTCCGCTCGCTGAAAGCGGTGTTCCCCATCGCGGGTAGTGACGATCACCTCGTCGCTTTCTTCGACTGCCTGGAGGGTGTTCTCGCCCACCTCGCGCTCGATCTTGCGCCAGTCTATGATGCCCGTACAGGGGACGCCGATCAGATACAGTTTGTCGCGGTCGTGCTGGTGCTCGATGACGAGGGCACGGACAGCACGACTCTCGCAGCCTCGGCAGATGATGCCGATGCGCTCTTCTTTGGGCCGACGGGTCAGGTAGCTTGCCAGGTTATTCTGGCAAAAGCCGTTGTGCACCAGTTTTTCGGCCTCTTCTTCCCGGGTGATAAAGGCCGGCTGTGCCTTGAGGGGCAGGGTGCCTGCCTCGAACCCGATTACCACGTCTACGATGTTTTCTTCCAGAATGCGGGCAGCTTCCTGGCGAATTGCAAATTGGATGTTGGAGGTTGGAGATTGGAGATTGGAGGTTGGATATCCAACTTCCAACTTCCAACTTCCAACTTCTAACTTCCAACTTCCAACTTCTAACTTCCAGCTTGCTCGTGTGGCCAGTCGCCTGGCCGGGCCCATGGCAGCGATGGTCTCTTCCAGGTCAGCCAATTCCTGCTGAATACGCCCGCGCTCGCTGAGGTCAATCCAGGCAAAGCGCATCCGTTCTTCTTCCATTCCCAGGTAGGTCAAAAAACGCCGGAATTCATCCAACTGGCGGCGGGCGCCCAGGTTGCCTTCTTTAAAGTGGCACTTTTCCGGCTTACAGCCGCTGATCAAGATGCCGTCGGCCCCACCCTGGACCGCGTTCAGCACAAAGAGCGGGCCGATGCGGCCGGTGCAGGGCACCTTGATTAACTTGATGTGTAGTGGCAACTGGGTGTCCATCCACCTCTGGTCGGCTTCACAGTAAAGGCTGTATTGACATTGAAAGACGACGATACGAGGTGTCCACGTGCGGTGTCCTGAGCTTGTCGAAGGGTTGTTCATTCTGCCACCTCCACGATCGGGCCACGCATCCATCCCCACAGGTCTTCCATCAACGCTTCGTTCGAGAACTCGTCCGGCAGCCCGATGGAGGTCGAGCGGCAACTGGCGGCGCACAGACCGCAGGCCATGCAACGGTTCGGATCAACCCGGGCGACGGTCACAGCGCGGCCTCGACCCATCACCGAGGTTTCTACCAGTGCGATTGCCTCGTATGGGCACACCTCGACGCACAGCCCACAGGCCACGCAGGTCAATTCGTCCACTACCGCTATCTTGAGGAAAGCGATATATCCGGCCTGGAGGGCCAGTTCCCTAATAGCCAGGAGGACGCCCGAAATGTGAATCTTTTGGGGACAGGCCGGGTAGCACAGGTCACAGGCCGAGCAGAGCCAGGTGGTCTTGTCCTCAAAGGCTTCCCGTTCCATGCCCATCATGGCTTTTCGGATCAGGCGACGTGGGTTGTATTCTGGCTCGAACTTTTGCTGGATCATACACTTGCTGACACACGTCCCACAGGAATAACACAGTTCCAGGTGTTCACCGCCGGGGATAGCACGAACCTGGTCAGTGAAAGTTTCAGGTGACTTATGATTCATCTCACACCTCCCCCTCGACCATGGCCGCTTTGAGCCTGTCCGAATACTCCATCGCTTCTTCGACCTGCGGCGCCTCGCGCATCCGGCGGGCGCGTTTCTCCATCTGGGGGCGCAGCCGCTCAATCTCCTCCAGCAACTGCTCCTGGGGGATCGTATCCAACGTGGTCTGCATCTCGTTGAGCACCCGCGCGTACTTGTCGCCCTCGGCTGCGCTGATCCACTCGATGCGGAACCGGCCCGGCGTCATGCCCATCTTGTTGAATTGTTTGAGCAGCCGCTCGGCACGTTTGGCACCAACTGGCTGACCGGTGATGTAGTGGCAATCCTGCGGGTGACAGCCGGAGAAAAGCACCGCGCCCGCGCCCAGGCGGAAGGCCTCGTAGATAAAGTCGGAGTCCATGCGGGCTGAGCACATCACGCGGAGGCCGCGCTCGTTGGAGGTGTACTCAAAGTGGCTCACCCCGGCCAGGTCGGCGCCGCCGTAGGAGCACCAGTGGCAGCGGAAGGCCAGGATCTTTTCCTCCGCTTTGTCGGCCAACAAGGCGTAGATCTGGACCAGGATTTGCGCGTCGGTGAAGTGCAACTGGGTGATGGTATTGTGGGGACATTCGGCCACGCAGCCGCCGCAGCCGTGACACTTGGCGATGATCACTTTGGCCGCCTTGCCCTGCTCGTACTCGATAGCGCCGTAGGGGCAGGCCTTGGCGCAGATGCCGCACTTCTTGCCCTTGGCGCTGATGCAGCGGTCCTCCCAGACAACGGCCACCACCGGCTCGATTTCCCACTCTTCGGAGTGGAGCACGCGCCCGGCCCGCGCTGCCGCCGCCGATCCCTGGGCCACGCTGGCGGGGATGTCCTTGACCCCCTGGCACGCGCCAGCCAGGTAAACCCCGTCGGTGGGACTGTCTATCGGGCGCAGCTTGGGGTGATATTCCATGAACCACCCGCCAGGGCTCTGGCTGATGTTGAGCACCGAGCTCACCGTATCAACGTCGGGCTGCGGGACCGCCGCCTGGTTGAGCATCACCATGTCGTACTCATGCTCGGCCACCCGCCCCAAATCCCTGTCCTCCGAGTGGACGAAAAGGTTACCCGTTTCGGGGTCTTCGGTGATCAGGCCGGGACGACCCTGGATAAAGCGTATGTTCATCTCACGCGCCCGGTCGTAGAACTCCTCGTAGCCTTTGGAGGGAGTGCGGATGTCTATGTAGTAGATGGTGATGTCCATGTCGGGGTAGGCCTGCTTCAAGAGGACAGCGTTCTTGATGGCATACATGCAGCAGAAATTCGAGCACCAGGGATTGAAGCGTTTGTCGCGGGAGCCAACGCAGTTGATGATGGCCAGCCGCCTGGGGTTAGCCCCATCGCCGGGACGGATCAGGTTGCCGGCCGTCGGCCCGGCCGAGTTGTTCAGCCGCTCCATCTCCATGGCCGTGATCACGTTGGGGTAGCGACCGTAGCCGTATTCGGGCATCACGCTGGGGTCAAAGTGACTGTAGCCGGTGGCGACGACAATCGCGCCGATGTCTTCCCAGACCAGCTTATCCTCCAGGCTGAAGTCAATAGCCTCCAGCTTGCCGCACGCCTCGACGCACTTGTAGCAGTGGATGCAGGCATCGAGGTCAATGTTGTAGACGAGAGGCACCGACTGGCTCATCGGCACGTCAATTGCCTTGCGCGGAGCCAGGTTCATTTCAAAATAGTTGGGGACTTCGATGGGGCAGACAGGCACGCATTCACCGCAGCCGTTGCAGCGATCGGCGTACACGTACCTGGATTTTTCGCGCAACAGCGCTTTGAAGTTGCCGACGAAGCCCTCCACTCGCTCGACTTCAGTATACGTTCTCACGTCCACTTTGGGGTGACGCGCCGCGTCAACCATCTTAGGGGCGAGAATTCATATACTACAGTCCATAGTGGGGAAGGTCTTGTTCAGTTGCGCCATGACCCCGCCGATGGTCGGCTGCTTTTCCACCAGGATGGTCTCAATCCCCTGGTCGCCCAGGTCCAGCGCAGCGCTGATGCCGGCCACGCCCGCGCCGATGACCATCGCCCGCTTGGTGACGGGCACCTTGATCATGTCCAGCGGACTGAGAAAGGCGGCCTTGGCGATGGCGGCGGCGGTCAGGTCCCTGGCCTTTGTCAGCGCGCCTTCGGGGTCGTGGCCGTGAGCCCAGGTGCACTGCTCGCGGATATTGGCCATCTGCATCAGGAAGGGGTTGAGGCCCGCCTCGGCGACGGTAGCGCGGAAGGTTGGCTCGTGCATGCGTGGCGAGCAGGCCGATACCACCACCCGGTTCAGGTTGTACTTTTCGATGTCCTCTCTGATGACAGACTGGCCGCTGTCCGCACAGGCATAAGGCGTAGCGACCGCGCGAACCACGCCGGGCAGCGCCGCCGCATATTCGGCCACGACCGCTGGGTCAATGACCCCGGCGATGTTGGTCCCGCAGTGGCAGACATAGACGCCGATGCGCAGGTCTTCGTTTCCGTTGTCTCCTGCCATATTGCTCCTCGTTCAAAAGTTTGTTGATTCGCGGCTCAAGGGCGAAGCAGCACCAGCCAATAATTCACTCCTGCCAGAGTCCAAACATGTTGCTGCTGGGATCGGTGAAATATGCCCTATAAGAAGAGCCCTGTGGAGTCTTAGGGGCGACGACCTTCCCCCCTAGCTCTGCCACCTTCTTTAGAACGGTCTCGATATCATCCACCTCGATGTAGACGACTACACCGAGAGGTTCACCCTCGGGTCTGAGCCATATTCCTCCCCTCCGAAGGTTCTGGACACGCGGCTCACCGCCCGTATCAAAAATCCAGACATCAAAGCCGTCTGCTGTCTCTTTTTCGATTACTTTCCAGCCGAACAAGGATTCGTAGAAGGTTGCTGTTGTTTCTATGTCCCTCGTCCTTATTTCAATCCAACCAAATGTATTTGCCATCGTAAAATCTCCTGTTCGTTTCTACTGTTTCACCTGACCATAGTTGTGGCACCAAGCCGCCTAACGGCCTGCGGTTCACCCGCCGCGCGGCTGCGGGAAAGAGCCTCCGCCACACAGCCAACTACAAAGCACGTGTGGCCGCCGATTTGCACGCGCGGAGCGCGGTTGGCTGATGCGACTGATTAGGGCGGCGTTGTGCATTATATCTCCAGTTTACCTTGAGTACCTTCCGTCTGTTTAACTTTCTGTGCTTGCTTGAATGTTACCGATGTGAAAGGCATCTTCATTTGTTCGCCGCCTAACAATTGCTCAATGGTGAGTATTTGAATCCTGGGGTAGTCGAGTTGCCATCCAGGGGAGTGGTAAAAGCCTGCCGTAATAGCCTCTTTTTCCATTGCACTCGTGGGCAACTCCAAAGTGATAAGCACGCCGATAGCCGCCTTTTCGCGTTCAACTGTTCCGCGTAAATCACGGATGTCACGACTGCTGACCTTGCCGCTTTTGACCTGCACCAGCACCCGCTTGGGCTTGCGCTTGGCTTCATCAATAAAGGTGATGACTCCATCAATGCCCTTGTCAGCTCCCTTTTTTCCCCGTCTGCTTCCCTTCTGCCCGCCTGTGGGCCTAGCACGGACAAGAGATAGCGTCCACCATTCAAACTGGAAACGGTTTTGCTGTGCTAGGTGCTGGGCGGCCGCTACCGACTGCGGCTCCCCAATGACCTTGAAGTTTATCTCAGGGAACATCTGCTTTAGCCGGTACTTCTGCAAAGTAATTGCCAGATGGGTGATGTCAACACCAATCCAACGACGGCCCAGCTTTTGGGCAACGGCAACCGCAGTCCCGCAACCACAGAAGGGATCGAGCACCCAATCATCGGTGTTGCTGCTGGCCTGGATGATACGTTCCAAGAGAGCGAGGGGCTTCTGTGTAGGGTAGCCAAGACGTTCTTTGGCTTGCGCGCCAATCGGATGTATATCATCCCATGCATCGGGCAGAGCAACACCTGTAATTTCGACCTCATCGGCAAAAAGCTTTAAGCGCGGTACGCCACCCTCCTTTTGAGGCCAGTAAATCATGCCCGCAGCATCCAAAGCATCAAGCTTATCCTGCGTTGTCTCAGCTTGAATGCCAAGTTTTTCCAACAGACGTGCCGGTATTGCCCAATGTCGACCTACGGCTGTGGGATCAATGCCGCGCCAGGGCTTGCCACTGTATCCCCTTCTTATCCCTGCGCCAGTAAGCGAAATAGCCTGGAATCTCCGCCCTGTGGCAGGATCGACCAGCCTGAAGTGCTTCTCAATGTAGTCTTCGCTATGTGGTTTTCTGGGGTCTGTCCACACGAAATCATCTGTCTTGGAATAAAACAGAATGACATCATGTACTGGGCCATATCTCTTGGATGACCCATGCGCGAAGGTTCTCTTCCAGATAATCTCGTTGCGGAAATTTGCCGGCCCGAAGATGGTGTCTAGGATGATTTTCAGGTAATGACTGGCTGTGGGATCGCAGTGTAGGTAGAGGCTGCCCGTGGGTTTGAGAACGCGATGCAACTCGACCAGTCGGATAGTCATCATCACTAAGTAAGCCATCATCTGATTTGTGCCAATGAACTCACGCAGCGCGGCGATCATTCTCGACACATGGTCAGGAGCTTGCGTCACCAACTCGTGGTATGTTTCCTCAGCCGCCCTATTCCAATGCCAAGTATCATCAAAGGCCGCTATCTGAGCTTCAGATTCCAGGCCACTCTCATCTTTGAATAGCACGTTGTAGGTGCGTTTGGAGTTGAAGGGCGGATCAAGGTATATCAAGTTGATGCTCTCATCTGCAATGTATTCGTGCAGGATGGGCAGGTTATCGCCATAAAACAAAGTGTTCTCGGTAATCGGTTTTGCTGCCATTTGACACTCCTAAGCATTTCACCATCAATTTGCAACAAGCCACCTAGCGGTATCCTTCTTTCGGCAAGTCGCTAAACTGATTAGCGACTTGGTAGGCGGCGGCCTCTACTCAACGTGAATAAGAGTATAGGTTCTAGACCCGGTGGGGAAATACTCATTCAATGCTCTCAACAGGAATTCGTCATCGTCTTCTGATGCTGCCCAGATTACACCAGAAACAAAGTCAGCTATTTGCACAAGAGGCTCCGCTCGCGAGTCGAAGAATCGCAAGGTCGGAGCAACGCGCCGCAGAATAACTTGGTTTTCAGGATTAACAGGCCACTCACCGTGTCTAAGCTGTACCCAGTCTGCTTGCTTTCGGGCTTCCTCTTGTCGGCTTCCAAGCTGGTCAAACCAGATTTCACCTTTAACATAATGCTGCTTGAGAAAGAGAGCGAATTGACCGATTACTCCCACCCACAAAGTATTAGTATCCAAGATCTGCCGCCCATCTCCTGTGGTGATGAAGGCAGAGTCCGATGCTTCGTCTTTGCGTACAACTATATTGATTGGCAATATTTCCGACTGCCTGAACAGTTCTGATACTGCCCACATTGCTTGTTCGCGCCATTCCTGATGGTCGCTTGACAGTAGAGGATTATTTGATCTCTGCTGATGATGGCCTGGGAAGAAGTGACTCCATTTAAGCTCACAATCCTTATCGCCGCAAAGCCTGAGTTTAATACTTTCCCATGCCGAAATGAGAGTTTGACGCTTACTTGACTGCACAACAAATCCGCCTAGTGCCCAGGTTCTGGACGAACTTGGCCAGCGTGTAGTGCCACGTTCATCACATACCAGAATATATCTCTTCACAAGACCTATCCTGCTAAGCAGTTGACGGATAGCTGTAAATTGGCACATTCAATGAGTCCTCAAAATCTTCAGGCGAGCCGCTTAACCAACCGACACCTAATGGCCCCGAGCTCAGCGGCGTGCGGGTTTGCCACTCACCCAGCAAAGAGAGATGTGACACACAACCAAGACGGACAACAAGAGGATTCTCGATTAGGCGGTCGGCTTCAGCGAGTTGTTAGCGGTCCAGGATCCCTGCGGTATCCTTCTTTCAGCAAATCGCTGACAGGTCTGCGACTTGGGAGGCGGCAGCTTGACCATAAACCACCAAATGTGGTTGTCTGATACCTGGTTACAAGAGTTCGGGCTGTCGGCTAGGGCCTCTCGTTATCCTTTTCTATCAGCCCGATCAAGTATTCCAGCTCTTCCATCACACTCGGTTCGAGACTGGCAAGGTAAAGTTCAGAAGAGTCCAGATAACCTTTGTAAGTATTGATAATTCTTAGCAAAAGCTCAAAGGTTTCCTCGACTTCTCTCATGTCTATAGGTGGGGTAGCAAAGATGGATGAAGGATCATTCACGTATCTTCTATCAAGGTGAGCTATTGTCCGATTACGGTGTACCCTGACGTTCTCAATGAACGAATGCATGCTTGCAAGCTGCTCTCTATGCTCAGATACGGAATGTAAGACTTCCTCTCTGCTAGCATGAGGAAAGGCTCTAGAGTTTTGTTCGCAGCAATTAAGTAGATACTCGATGTTTATGGAGCCTCCATGCGGTACAGTCAATCTTGAGAGGGCCAGAACTGCGAACTCTGCACAAGACAAATATGTCGCGGTGAAAAAATAACGTGCGCTGGTAATTCTACCGTCTTGGTTGGCCTGATGAATACATTTAGCGACTGAAAAGATCAGCCAAGCCCTGCCTAACTGGTCGGACAGGTAACCCAGGATGTCTTGAATTCTCGTGCTTGATTCGTTCACAAGTTGATTGCCTCCCTGGCTGCCGCCTAGCTACTTATGGACGGACATTTTTCCACCTAATCACCCAATTTGGGGTATTATCCATAACAAAAAACCACCGCGCCAGAACTCGGCGGCACGCGGGTTTAACGTAAGCACTTGAACGATGAACCTGGATGTACAGCACCCCGCCGGCCATCGCGCCTTAGAAAAAAGCACGATGACCGGCGGGGATGATGGGCTCAGGCTCTGGCTCCTACCGCCCAAGCACTTCCTCGATAGCCAGCTTGCGACGCGCCCGCTGCGCGCGCCGGTCGGGCGTGGTGAGTTCGAGGGCATCCTTGGGACACCACTTGACGCACTGTGGGCCCTCTTCCTGGTCTTCGCACAGGTCGCAGATTTCGGCCAGTTTGGTCTCCGGGTTGATCAAGATCGCGCCGAAGTCGCAGGCCTCGATGCACCAGGCACAGCCGTCACAACGATTGGCGTCTATGCGGATGATGCCGGTGAGCGGGTCCTGTGACAGCGCGTCGCGCGGACAGGCGATGACGCAAGGCGCGTCCTCACACGTGCGGCAAGCCACGGATACGATCAAGATTTCCTCGGCCCGCACCGTGCGGATACGGCTGCGATAGGTGTTGAACTCACCCGCCTTGGTGTATGAGCAGATGTACTCGCACAACTGACAGCCCACACACTTGCTCGGGTCACACGTGATGTATTGGTACTTGGAAGTTGATGTAGGCATGGTTTTCTCCTATACTCCGATCTCATCGGCAACGTCATCCATCCCCAATGCGATCAGTTTTTCCTTGGGGATTTGCCCGTCCTTGGTCCAACCTTTGGCCTCGTAGTACAGGTCCTTCATGTACTCCAATTCCTCCTCGGTCACCACGTGCCCGGCAGAGGGGCCCTCTTTCATCGGCTCGTGCTGCCAGCGGTAGGGCAGGTGGTCGTCCGCACGGGTCCACCCTTCGCGGATGTTGAAGGCCTTTTTGATCGTAAAGGCCCGCTCGCCGATCAGATCCACAGCGTCGTAGTCAAACTCCCAGCCCGTGGTGGCGTTGATCAAGTTGGCGATGGCTGGCCACGCGCCCGCTCGGTCGGCCTTGCCGGTGAAGCAGCGACGGATGAACTTGCACAGCGGCAGCGTGTCGTACACCGCGGCGTATTCCTCGGTTCCCTTGGCCAATTTGCCACGGGTCTCGTCAACGCTAAAGCGGTCTACCTCTCCCTGGATGTCGGGGTCGTAGGCCGCCGTCCGGTTGTGGCAGGCGCCGCGCGTGACCACCGCCAGTCCCAGGGCAAAGGTCTTGAGCCCGCGCGCGTCGTAGCCGGGACACTCCAGCCCCTTGATGTGCATGGCCCACTGGTAGGTCTCGGTGCCGCGCTCTTCGTCAACCTGGGCGCTGGCTTGTTTGGTGCCCAGAGCCAACAGATCGCCGATTCCCTCGCGGTCGCGGATCATCTCGGCCAGCGTCACCACTGCATCGGCGTTGCCGAAATAGGGCTCGAAGCCGTCGGGGTACTTGTCGCACTTGAAGTCCTCTTTGGTGAAGACACCCCGCTCGAAGGTCTCCATCGCCCAGGAGATGGTCACGCCGGTGCTCATCGCATCCATGCCGCCCTGATCGCAGATCTCAATGGCCTTGATCGCCGCCTGCAGGTCTTTCAAGCCGCAGTTGGGACCGACCGCGTACAGGCACTCGTAATCAATGCCGGTCATCGCCCCAGCATACGGCCCATCTTTGGCGCGGGACATCTGCTCGCAGGCGATGGGGCACTGGGCGCAGGCGATGGTCTTGACGTTGTAATGTTCGTGCAGGTACTCGCCGCTCATCAGCTCGGCGTGCTCAAACACACCCTGCTGATAGTTGCGCGTGGGGAGCAGCCCCAGGCGGTTCATGTTGAGCACGTTGGCGACCGTGCCCAAAAAACGATACTTCTGGGTGTACGGCCCCTGCGCTGCCTGGACGATCTCATAAGACAGCTTTAACAGCGCCTCCGGATCGGCCACGCTGACGCCGTTCGTCCCCCGCACCGAGAGGGCCTTGAGTTTCTTGGACCCCCATACTGCGCCGTGCCCGGTGCGCCCGGCCTGGCGGCCGTCGTTGGTCACGTTGGCGAACAAGACCTGATTTTCACCGCCCGGGCCGATGGTCGCGGAGCGCACCTGGTCATCGCCCATCTCCTCCCGGATGGCCTCCTCGGTCTGATATGTCCCCAGGCCCAGCAGATGAGAGGCGTCGCGGAACTCGACCCGGTCGTCGTCAATGAAGACGTTGACCCAATCCTCACTGGCTCCGTGGATGACGATGCCATCCCACCTGGCACGCTTGAGCGCAATCGTGAGCCAGCTCGACGACATGCTGTCGCCGATGAACCCGGTTAACGGCGACTTGGAGGCTATGCCGTATTTTCCCCCCACCGGCACTGGCGTTCCGGCGAAGAGACCGTTGGCGATGCAGATCGGGTTGCCCGGCGAAAGCGGGTCACATCCTACCTCGATGTTCTCCCAGCAAAGCCGGCTGGCCATGGACACACCGCCGATGTAGATCTTGTACCACTCCTCTGGCTTGGATTCGACCCAAGTCTTGCGCGTGGTCAGATCAAGGTGAAGAATTTTCCCACTGTAACCATACATAGTTAACCTCCTGCTGATATAGACATCAATATGATTCGATCACCATCGCTGGGGCTGTCATCCATCTGACTCGCCTGGATCATTCGCCTGGCATTCAGATTGAAAATGTTGGGAGTCTGCAACGTCTCGCCATCAGGCTGGATCACGTTCCCGATCATTTTCGGGTACCTGATGCCCAGCGTGCGTACAATGTCACGAAACGTCGTGCCCTCTTCCAGATCCAACGCAATCTCTTTTATCCCTGCGGCAAGTCTGGAAAGCCCCAGAAGTTCCACTTGAACACGCACCTCTTGCCTCCTGCTTCCTGCCCCTGTGCCTTATTTGCTAACTACTAACCGCCACCGGCTGACTGCTAACTGCTAACGTCTCCAGCGCTCGCTCAAAGTCGGCGACGTCGGCCGCCCGGATGGCCGCTTGCAAGAGGTTTCGCAGCCGGCCTGGGTCGGTAATTGTCGAAAGTTGGTATTCCAGTTGACGATAGGTTTGCACCGATATATCCGGATGAGTGGTTAACACCTCCAGGATCGCTTCTATCAACCCTTCGACACGGCCTTCGACCCGTCCCTCAGTCTGTCCCTCGGCCCGTCCCGCTGTCCGTCCCTCGACACGCGCCTCTTCACGGATGCGGCGCAGAAAGGGAGTGTCCATCATCAGGCCGTGATCTATCGCTTCCAACAGTCGTTCGGTCATTTCCAGTACCTCCTCGTCTCGCATCAGGCTCGTCAGAGCCGCGAACAAACGGACACGCTCTCCCTCGTCGGGCGTTTGCTGGATGGTTGTTATCACCTGGGGCAGCACGCGCTCCGGTTCCTCAATGCGCGTCTGCCCGATGAGGGCCAACAGTGCCGGCCGCCCAAGGCCCAGCAGTTCCTCAGCCTGCATCTGCCACAACCGGACGACCCGGTAACGCCAGGCCAGGGTCAGGCCTCCGTCAGGGCACTCAAGCTGGTGGCTCCCTTCGTCGTTAGCCCCGGCTCCGTCGCCCACGTAGAGCACAGCGCTGCACAGGTAGCCCGCTCCTTGCTGCGCCAGCCGGCTGAGGTAGTCGAGCATGCGCAGGGGCATCGGCCGCTCGCTACGCCGGCTCTGGAACTCCACATGCAGCAAAGTGACCCGTCCATCGGCCAGCGTGACGCGGAAGACCGTATCTATCCGCAGCGCCCCGGCGGGCAACTCGATGTTTAAGGGCTGGACGTGGCGCACATCGGCGTCGTCCACGTCCAACAGCCAGGTGGCAAAGTCCAGGGCAAACTCGCTCACCAGCAGCTTGAAGGGGGTGTCGGTCTGGGGCATCTCCTGCCTCTTGCCTCCGCTATTTGCCAGCGATGTAATGGAACAGGTCGGCCACCCGGCAGGCGTAGGCCCACTCGTTGTCGTACCAGGACACGACCTTGACCAGGTTTCCTGCCACGACCATAGTGGAGAGGGCATCTACAGTGGAAGAGGAGGGATCGCCCTTGAAGTCAACGGATACCAGGGGCTCTTCGCAGACGGCCAGGATGCCCTTCATCTTTCCCTCGGCGGCCGCCCTGAAGGCGTTGTTGATCTCCTCCACCGTCGTGTCCCTTCCCAAAAGGGCCACCACGTCAACGATAGAGACGGTAGGTGTGGGCACCCGCATGGCGATGCCGTGGAACTTCCCCTTGAGCTCAGGGATAGTCAGGGTCGTAGCGATGGCCGCCCCCGTAGTGGTGGGGATGATGTTCAACGCCGCCGCCCGTGCCCGCCGCAGGTCTCTATGGGGCAAGTCCAGGATGCGTTGATCGGTGGTATAGGCGTGGGTGGTGGTCATCAGGGCTTTCTCGACGCCGAATTTGTCGGAAAGCACCTTCATCACCGGGGCGATGCAGTTGGTGGTGCAGGAGGCATTAGAGATGATGTGGTGCTTGTCCGGGTCGTACTGATCCTCGTTCACCCCCAGGACGATGGTGACGTCGGGGCCCTTGGCCGGGGCGGAGATGACCACCTTCTTGGCTCCCGCCTCCAGGTGCTTGGCCGCCTTCTCCCTCTCCCTGAAGATGCCGGTTGATTCGAGGACGTAGTCCACCCCCAGTTCGCCCCAGGGAAGCTGGGCTGGATCGCGCTCGCACAGGAATCTGATCTCCTTGCCATTGACCGCCAGAGCGCCATCTTTGACCTCGACAGTGCCGGGGAAGCGGCCGTAGTTAGAGTCGTACTTGAGGAGGTGGGCCATGGTAGGCAGATCCCCAATGTCGTTGACCGCCACCACCTCCAACTCATCGGGGTAGTAGTCCAGCATAGCCTTAAAGGACTGTCGCCCGATGCGCCCAAAACCATTGATGCCGACTTTGACTGTCATTTAACTCCTCCTTCGTTGAATTGTTACGAATGTCACTGGCGATATTATACCACATCTTTTTCCTCAAAGCAAACTCGCTTTTCCGGCCCTTTTACGAAGCCCACAGATATGGCGGACAGCGCCTTGACAAAATCGGTCAACTATGCTATCATTCTGCCTTGGTGTGCCAGCGTCCTGCCCGCAGCCTCGCATCACGGGGGAAGGGATACCCCGGTTGGTTGGCCCCACGTCGTTGCTCTGGAGCAGGATGGGTTGATGACCATGGTGATGATTGAAGACCACTCGCCAAAGCATCGGCGGGGATGATGGCTGCGGAGGTACAGAGCGGAAGTTTTTGTGTCTTTGCTTGTATGGCCGAGGAAGGGGTATTGGAATCTCAATGAGCGATGAGCGCGGCGAGGCAGACAACGTGATAGGTGCGGTGATGGTCGTCGGCGGGGGCATCGGTGGCATACAGGCCTCGCTCGACCTGGCCGAATCCGGCTTCAAGGTCTACCTGGTAGAGTCCTCGCCTAGCATTGGCGGGGTGATGGCGCAGTTAGACAAGACCTTTCCCACTAACGACTGCGCGATGTGCATCCTCTCGCCCAAGCTGGTGGAGTGCGGGCGGCATCTCAATATTGAGGTGATGACCTACGCCGAACTGGAGAACATCGAGGGAGAGCCGGGCGACTTCACGGTGCGCGTGCGCCAGCATCCCCGCTACGTGGACGTGGACGAGTGCACAGGTTGTGATGACTGCGCGGCGGTTTGTCCCATCCGCCGCCCTGACCAGTTCAACGTCGGCTTGTCTGAGCGGCGGGCGGTCTACAAACCCTACCCCCAGGCGATACCTAACGCCTACGCCATCGAGAAGCGGGGCGTCGCTCCCTGCCGGGACGCCTGCCCTGCTGGTCAGCGCGCTCAGGGCTACATCGCCCTCATCCACGAGGGTCGCTACGAGGACGCGCTGCGGGTCATCAAAGAGGATAATCCCTTCCCCGGCATCTGCGGGCGTATCTGCAATCACCGCTGCGAGGACGCCTGCAGCCGGGGCAAGTTAGATGAGCCGATCAATATCCGGGCGCTGAAGCGGGTCGTCACCGACAAGATCTACGCCCACCCCCGGGTGGTGCCGGAGCCGGCTGAGCGCAAATTCGAGGAGCGCGTGGCGATCATCGGCGCGGGTCCCTGCGGGCTCACCACCGCCCAGGACCTGTGCAAACTGGGGTATGGAGCCACCGTCTTCGAGGCGCTGCCCGTGGCTGGCGGGATGCTGCGCGTGGGAGTGCCTGAGTACCGCCTTCCGTCCTGGATCGTGGACCGGGAGGTGCAGGACATCGTGGACCTGGGGGTGGAACTGCGGCTGAACACGTCGGTGGACAACTTGGACGATGTCTTCGCCGAGGGGTTCGACGCGGTGCTCATCGCCGTGGGAGCCCACGAGGGCGTCCGCCTACCCATTCCTGGAGCGAACCTGGAGGGGGTGCTGATCAACACTACGTTCCTGCGCGACGTGCGGTTGGGCAATCCGCCGGAGTTGGGGAAGCAGGTCGCGGTCGTCGGGGCCGGGGACGTGGCGATGGACGTGGCCCGTACTGCTGTGCGGTTGGGGTCGGACGTGCACGTCTACTACCGCCGCACCCGCGAGGAGGCGACGGCCGACGAGGAGGAGATGCGCCACGCGGAGGAAGAGGGGGTCGTCTTCCACTGGCAGGTCACACCTGTCGAGATCGTCGGAGATGGGAACGGGCGTGTGACGGGGATGAAGTGCGTGCGCACGGAGCAGGGATTGCCCGATGAGTCGGGCCGGCGCCGGCCTGTCCCAATCCCTGGATCGGAGCACTTTGTACCGGGCGACAACATCATTCTCTCCGTGGGGCAGCGGGCCGGCTTGGCCTTCATTCCGGAGAGCGCGGGCGTCGAGATCACGAAGTGGTCTACCGTAACTGTTGATCCCAATACCCTGGTCACGACTCGACCGGGGGTCTTTGCGGCGGGCGACGCCACCACTGGAACGGCGTTCATCATTGACGCCATCGCTGCTGGCCATCGGGTTGCTGAGTCCATCCATCGCTATTTGCGAGGAGAGGAACTGGAGCCACCGCCCAGCCCTAAACTGCCGGTGGTGGACCTGACGCGGACAGAGATCGAGGAGCGGGTGGCGCGGGGAGAGATAGGTGTCCAACCCCGCGTGCCGATGGACGAGCTCTCGGTCGAGGAGAGGCTTTCGACCTTCAAGGAGGTGACGGCGGGCTACACGGACGAGCAGGCACAGAAGGAGGCGGCCCGTTGCCTGGCCTGCGGCATCTGCTCCGAGTGCCTGCAATGCGTCTACGCCTGCCAGAAGCACTGCATTGACCACAACATGCAGGAAGAAGTCGTCGAACTGCAGGTGGGGGCGGTGGTGTTGACGCTCGGGCTGGAGACGATGCCGGGCGACGTGCGGCCTGAGTTCGGCTACGGGCGCTACCCCAACGTGATGACCAGCATCGAATTCGAGCGACTCCTCTCTGCCTCTGGCCCCTTCAAGGGGCGGGTGCAGCGCCCCTCGGATGGCGACATCCCCACCCGCATCGCCTTCATCCAGTGCGTGGGCTCGCGGGATGCGGCCAGTGGGCGGGGGTACTGCTCCTCGGTTTGCTGCATGTACACCACCAAGGAGGCGGTCGTCGCCAAGGAGCACATGGCCCAGATCGAGCCGACCATCTTCTACATGGATATGCGGGCCTACGGCAAGGACTTCGACAAGTACATAGAGCGGGCGCAGGAGGAGTACGGCGTCCGATATGTCAGGCACATGATCTCCTCGATCAAAGAGGATCCGCACACCAACAACTTGCTGCTCAGATACGAGGCTGAGCCTGTCCTGGCCGTCGGGCCAGGGAACGGGGAGATGGTCGAGGAGGAGTTCGACCTGGTCGTGCTGTCGGTGGGACTTGAACCCTCGCCACGGACGAAGGAGCTGGCCGACCGGCTGGGGGTCGAGTTGAATAGCTACGGCTTCTGCCAAACTGATTCCCTGTCCCCGCTGTCCACCTCGCGGCCGGGCATCTTCGTCTGCGGGGCGTTCTCCGCGCCCAAGGACATCCCAGAGACGGTGATGCAGGCCAGCGGCGCGGCGGCGGCGGCCGGCGGGCTGCTGGCCTCGGCCAGGGGCACCCTGGTGAAGAAGAAGGAGTACCCACCGGAGCGCGACATCCGGGGCGAGCCGCCACGCATCGGGGTGTTCATCTGCTCCTGCGGGCTCAATATCGGCGGGGTGGTGAACGTGCCGGAGGTGGTGGACTACGCCAGGACGTTGCCCAACGTGGTGTACGCGGAGAACAACCTCTACACCTGCTCGCAGGACACCCAGGAGGGGATCAAGGAGAAGATTGAGGCCCACGGCCTGAACCGGGTGGTCGTCGCCTCGTGCTCGCCCCGTACCCACGAGCCTCTGTTCCAGGAAACTATCCGCGAGGCGGGGCTGAACCCCTACCTGTTCGAGATGGCCAACATCCGCGACCAGTGCTCGTGGGTGCACATGCACCAGCCGCAGGCAGCCACGGAGAAAGCCAAGGACCTGGTGCGCATGGCGATGGCCAAAGCGCGGGGGCTCGCTCCCCTGCCCAGATACCTGCTGGACGTCATCCCGCGCGGTCTGGTCATCGGCGGGGGGCTGGCCGGGATGACGACCGCCTTGGCCCTGGCCGACGCCGGTTTTGAAACCTTTCTGGTGGAGAGGGACAGGGAGCTGGGCGGGATACTGCGCCGCATCCACTACACCCTGGAGGAAAAAGGGATACAGACTTATCTGAGGGAGTTGGTGGACAGGGTGCAGGCCCACCCCTTGATCCAGGTGTTCACCGAGGCCCAGATCGAGGACATCGCCGGCTACGTGGGTAACTTCCGTACTACCCTGGCCTCCGGAAACGGCCGGACCGAGCCGGTGACGCTGGAGCACGGGGTGGTCATCGTGGCCACTGGCGGGCAGGAGTACAGGCCGACGGAATACCTGTACGGAGAAGACCCGCGGGTGGTCACCCAGTCGGAACTGGAGAAGCTGTTGGTAAACTGGGAAACTAGTAAGTTGGTAAATTGGGAAACTGGTAAATTGGGAAACCAGTCTACCAATCTACCAATCTACCAATCTACCAATCTACCAAAGTCAGTGGTGATGATCCAATGTGTAGGCTCCCGCAACGGAGAGCACCCCTATTGCAGCCGCACCTGCTGTGGCGAAGCCATCAAGAACGCCCTGAAGATCAAAGAGGTCAGCCCCGACGCGGACATATTCGTGCTGTACCGCGACGTTAGGACCTACGGCTTCAAGGAGGACTTCTATCGAGAGGCCAGGGAGCGCGGGGTGATCTTCGTCCCCTACGACGAGGATAGGAAGCCCGAAGTTGTCAGGGAAAACGATGCCGGCAAGGAAGTTCTGAGGGTGAGGGTTTGGGATTCGGCGGCGGGCGAGGAGCTGGTTATTGACGCCGACCTGCTGGCCCTGAGCGTGGCCATCGTGCCGTCGTCAGGGAACAGGGTTCTGGCCCAGATGCTCAAGATACCGCTGAACGATGACGGCTTCTTCCTGGAGGCACACGTCAAGCTGCGGCCGGTGGACTTCGCCACCGGGGGGGTGTTCGTCTGCGGGCTGGCCCACGCCCCCAAGTTTATGGACGAGACCATCGCCCAGGCCAACGCCGCCGCCTCGCGAGCCCTCACCGTGCTGACCAAGGAGAAGATCGAAGCCGAGGGGATCATCCCCAGGGTCAACATCGCTCGCTGTAGCGCCTGCGGCCTGTGCGAGTTGGTGTGCGCCTACAAAGCGGTGGAGGTAATCCTGGTGGATGAGCGGCGCGGCATTATGGCCGCGCAGGTCAACGAGGCTTTGTGCAAGGGCTGTGGGGCCTGTGCGGCTGGCTGCCGCAGCGGGGCCATTGACCTGCAAGGCTTCACCGACGCCCAGATCGTGGCCGCCATCAATGCGCTTTAGCAACACGCAACACGTCAGGGAGAAGATATGTCTGTCGAGGTTGAGCCACAGACCAATTGGGAACCCAGGATCATCGCCTTTCTGTGCAACTGGTGCAGTTACGCCGGGGCCGACCTGGCTGGCATCAGCCGCATCCAGTACCCGCCCAACGTCCGCATCGTACGCGTCCCCTGCTCGGGCCGGGTTAACCCGCTGTACATCATCAAGAGCCTGCAGCACGGCGCCGACGGGGTGCTGGTCTCGGGCTGCCATCCCGGCGATTGCCACTACATCAGCGGAAACTACTACGCCCGCCGGCGGTTCGCCCTCCTGAAGAATCTGCTCGAGTTCGTGGGGATCGAGCCCGGCCGGGTGAACTTCTCGTGGGTGTCGGCCGCCGAGGGGGAGAAGTTCTCGCAGGTGGTTAAAGATGTAGTTGAGACGGTGAAGGCCCTTGGCCCGGCGGAGAGGTTGGTAAAGGGCAAGTAATGATAGGCTGGGAGGAAAAAGATGGAGACAACGGCGACAATCACGGTCCAGGAGTTCGATAGAGGTGTACTGGCCTTCCTCAAATTCCTAGAGAGAGCCCCCCAACAAGTTGATCAGGCTAGACTGGGGAGGGCGAAGAGGGATATTGAGGAGCTGAGGCTTGAGGCTCTGGCCGCTGAGGTGCGAGCGAAGCATCCTGACATTGAGATTGACTACGACTTGCTCAGATCGGTTGGCATTGATGAGGATATTCCCATCGAGGATGAAATGGGATATTTAGCAAGCGTATTGGAGGAAGTCTACGGATATGCCGGCCTTGATTGATGTTAACATCTTCGAAGACGTAGTCAGACGGCGGCAGAATTGGGAGAGTAGCTACGCCGTACTAAAGCACTTTCGAGATCCAAAATCAGAGGGTTGTGTCGCAGCCTGGACGGTGGCGGTCATCTATTATTTCCGCCGGCGGTTGGGCGATGCCAAGGCCAGACAAGAAACGAAGCGAGTCACCAGGGAGCTAAAAATTCTTGATTTCTCAGCGGAGGTGGTGGACTTAGCCCTTGCCGACCGGCGCTTTTCGGGTTTCGAGGATGCTATCCAGTTCCACACGGCCAAGTTGAACAACGTTGATACCATCATAACCAGGAACGTCAGGCATTTTCGAGTGGTGAAGGATGAGATCGCCATCTTGACGCCGGAGGAGTTCCTGGCGAAGGAAAAACTTGCTTCCGAGTGATGGTTCTAGGAGCGGTGAGGTATGGGAGACCTTTCTCCACAGCTAAGAGAGGTGGCGAGATCACTTCTCCGCGATGAGAAAGTTGACCTGATAATTGGATACGAAAAGGGATCCTTACCCCTTCGTACTAGTCCCTGCTTTATCAGAAGCCCTGATGAAGCGGAGAGGCTGGTGTGGAATCCCTGTTGCGAGAACAACCTGGCCACGTACCTTCACCGCGCAACGGGCAAAGTGGGGATTGTGGCCAAAGGGTGCGATGCGCGCTCCATCGTCGGCGAGATCGTGGAGCGGCAGATCGCCAGAGAGGACGTCATCGTCATCGGTGTGCCCTGCCAGGGGGTGATAGATCGCGCCAAGATTGAGGCGCAGTTGGACGGGCGCGAGGTGCTGGAAGCGGACGTCAGCGAAGGGGTGATCACCCTGCGCGGCGAGGGTTTTGAGGAGACGCTGGACCTGGGCAACGTGCTGCGCGATGGCTGCGCCACGTGCCGCCATCGGAATCCCCCCCTGTACGACGTGTTCATCGGCGAGCCGGTGCCAGAGGTGGAAGACGCCGACGAGTATGCGGCGGTGCGAGCGCTGGAGGCCCAGACCGCAGACGAGCGATGGGCCTACTTCGCCAATGAGTTCAGTCGCTGCATCCGCTGCTACGCCTGCCGGGAGGCCTGCCCGTGCTGCTACTGCGCCGAGTGTTTCGTGGATCAAACTCAGCCCTGCTGGTTCGGTAAGGGCGACGACCTGTCGGACGTGATGGCCTTTCACATAGTGCGCGCCTATCACGTCGCCGGGCGATGCCTGGATTGCGGAGCCTGCGTCCGCGCCTGTCCGATGCACATTGACCTGCGAGCGCTGGTGAAGAAGCTGGAGAAGGACGTGCGCGAGTTGTACGGTTACGAGGCGGGCCTGCATCTGGAAACCGTACCAGCCCTGGCCACGTTCCGGCCAGATGACCCGCAGGAGTTTATCAAATAGTCCCCAGTCCTTGGTCCTCAGTCCTTAGTCCGGAGAGCCGATGAGTAACAGACTAATAGGCAAGAACGTCATAAGAAATTTCCTTGATGACCTGCTCAAGGCGCACCGGCTGTTCGCTCCCGTCAAGCGGGCCGGCCTGGTCAGCTTCGAGCCCATCAGCGGGGGGGATGAGGCCCTCCTGGATTTCCGCAACTCCAAGCGGGCACCCAAGGAGATCTTCTTCCCCTGCTCGGAGATGCTGTTCGCCTACCAGGAGGGCGAGATCACCGTCGTACCCCTGCCAGACGAGCGGAGGGTAGTCTTCGGCATTCGGCCCTGTGACGCCAGAAGCCTGATCCTACTGGACAAGGTGTTCGACGCGCCCGATTACCAGGACCCCTACTACTTGACCCGGCGGGAGAACACCATGATCATCGGGCTGGGCTGTAACCTGCCCCTGAGCACCTGCTTCTGCACCGCCCTCGGCGAGGGGCCTTTCGCTGTGAATGGGCTGGACCTGCTGTTCACCGACCTGGGCGACCGTTACCTGGCGGAGGCTATCACCGAGCGAGGGGAGGCGCTGGTGGCCGGCAGCCCCCACTTCCGCCAGGCAGAGGCAGCGGACGTGAATCTGAAAGCAGAGATCGCCGCCCGCGCCCAGCAGGCGGTCTCGGGGCCGAGCGTGGAGGGGGTCAAAGAGCAGTTGGACAAGATGTACGACGACCCCTTCTGGGACGAGCTGCACGAGAAGTGCCTGGGGTGCGCGGTGTGCACCTATCTGTGTCCCACCTGCCACTGCTTCGACATCGTGGACGAGGCGGTAAACGCCCAGGGGCGGCGGGTGCGGAACTGGGATTCCTGCCAGTTCCCCCTGTTCACCCTCCACGCCTCGGGCCACAACCCCCGGCCGTCGGGCAGGGAGCGGATGCGGCAGCGGATGATGCACAAGTTCAGGTACTTCGTCGAGAACTTCGGGGAAGTGGCCTGCGTGGGCTGCGGCCGCTGTGTGCGCGAGTGCCCGGTGAATATGGACCTTCGAGAACTGCTCAACGCCATCCGATTACGGAATAGCTGACTGCAGGACACGGAATCAAGCCAAAATGGACTACTCCGAAATACGCAACACGCAACACCCAACACGCAATCCATACCTGCCCTATCCGGTTGTCATCCGAAAGATCACTGACGAGAACGAGGCCCGAGACATCAAGACCTTCGAGCTCGTTTTCCGCGACGACGCGGACAGGGATAGCTTCATGTTTCGATGCGGCCAGTTTGCCGAGCTGTCGGTGCTGGGGGCGGGGGAGTGCCCCATTGGCATCGCCTCCTCGCCGATGGAGACGGGGTACGTTCAGTTCACCATCAAGCGGACGGGGGTGGTGACCAGCGCCCTGCACAACTGCGAGGAGGGGGCGACCATTGGGGTGAGGGGCCCCTACGGTAACGGCTTCCCGATGGACATGCTGGAGGGGAGCAACGTGGTCATCGTCGCCGGCGGATTCGCCTTCACCACCCTGCGCTCGCTGACCAAGTACATCCTGCACCCCGAAAACCGGGCACGCTTCGGGGATCTCATCGTCATCTACGGCGCCCGCAGCCCAGGAGAGCTGATCTACAAATACGATCTCGAAGCCTGGGCTGGACGAGATGACTTGCAGCTCTACGTGACGGTGGACGAAGGAGACGAGGGCTGGACCGGACTGGTCGGGTACGTGCCCACCATCCTCAAGGAGGTGGCCCCCAGTTCGGACAACGCCGTGGCCGTGGTCTGTGGCCCGCCCATCATGATCAAGTTCTCCATCCCCGTTCTCAACGAGCTAGGCTTCCCGCCAGGCCGGATCATCAATTCGCTGGAGATGCGCATGAAGTGCGGTATCGGGAAGTGTGGGCGCTGCAACATAGGCAACAAGTACGTGTGCAAGGACGGGCCGGTGTTCACCCTCGAGGAACTGCAGAACATGCCCGGGGAATACTAATCGGTTCCTAATCAATTGCGGATTGGCGATTGCGGATTGCGGAATGAAGAACCCGAAATGGAGGGACAGTGGCGATAACGTATCGGGGCGAGTTGGCCCGCCAGGTTCAAGAGGCGTGCGGCGAAAACGTTTATCTGTGCTATCAATGCAAAAAGTGCACAGCCGGCTGCCCGGTGGCCGACTACTTTGACCTGACGCCGCACCGCCTGCTGCGAGCCGTGCAGTTCGGTCAGAAGGAGACAGTCCTCCGCTCCAGGACCATCTGGCTGTGCGCCGCCTGCGAGACCTGCTCCACCCGCTGCCCGCAGGGGGTAGACCTGCCGCGTATTATGGATGCCCTGAAGATCATGGCCGCGCGCGAGGGCGTCGAGCCGGCCGTGCGGCCTGTGCCTGCCTTCTACGCCGCGGCCCTGCGGGGCATCAAGCTCTTCGGGCGCATGTACGAGGCCGGACTGATGGCCGAGCTGTACCTGCGCATGGCCTTGTCGGGCGACCTGGACCGCGAGCAGCTTTTCAGCAGGGACGTGCCGCTGGCCCTCAAGATGCTCAGGATGGGCAAGCTCAAACCATTGCCGCCGCTGAGCCGTCGCGCGAAACACAGGCGAAAAACAGCCCCGGCCCCCGGGCGCCAGACAGTGGCCTACTATCCAGGTTGCAGCCTGCACAGCACGGCCATCGAGTACGATATGTCCACCAGGGCCATCGCCGAGGAGATCGGCCTGGAACTGGTCGAACCCAACGGCTGGGTATGCTGCGGCACCACACCCACCCACTCCACCGACCACCTCCTGTCCACGGTCATGCCCCTGAAGAGCCTGGCCCTCATCGAGCAGGACGGCCAATCGTACGTTACCGTGCCCTGCCCCTCCTGCTTCATTCGCTTGCGCACCGCCATGCGCGACGTGGCCGCCGATCCTGAGCTGAGGGAGCAGGTGGTCGCCCAGACGAAGTACACCCCTTCGCCGGAGCTGACCGTGGATCACCTGCTGACCACCATCACCGAGCGGGTGGGGATTGAGAAGGTGGCCGCTGCCGTCACCCGGCCGCTGGAGGGGCTGAAGGTGGTGTGCTACTATGGATGTGTCATCACCCGCCCGCCGGAGCTCACCGGCGTGACGGATTACGAGTACCCGATGAGCATGGATCGTTTGGTGCAGGCCCTGGGGGGCGAGAGCCTGGATTGGTCGTACAAGACCGAGTGCTGCGGAGTGTCGCTGGTCTTCACCCAGTTGCCCATTGTCATGGACATGTGTCACAAGATACTGGACAATGCCAAGGAAGTGGGAGCGCAGGCCATCGTGGTGGCCTGTCCGCTGTGTCAGGCCAACCTGGACATGCGCCAGCGGCAGACAGGCGAGCAGTACGGCCAGGACTACGACCTGCCCATTCTGTATTTTACCCAGTTGATGGGCCTGGCCTTTGGCCTGGAGCCGTCCGCCCTCGGATTGGACAAACACTTCGTCAGCGCCGAGCCCCTTCTGCAAAAGATCAGTCCACAGTCCACAGTCCATAGTCAAAGGACTAAAGGGTAGGGATTGACGAGGGGCAGTTAGGGCTGGGACGGCTGATCGTCTCCCCGGCCAAGGTGCTGGCGCGGGTTTGAGGGCCAAAGAAAGATAGAGGCCGGGTTTCTCCCAGAAACCCGGCCTCTTTGCTCAACACAACCCTGTGCTCACCGCCAGCGTGCCCTGGGTAAAATGAAAGTGAACTTGCTCCCCCGGCCCAGTTCCGATTCCACCCAAACCTTCCCCCCGTAGTTCTCTATCGTGCATTTGACGATAGACAGGCCTATGCCGGTGCCCAGTGGGCAGACGGCCTTGGCGTTGATCGTACGATAGAACCCCTCAAAACCGGCTTCATTTGATCCGGATCAGCCCTCACCAGCGGCAGGTCGGGAACGATGTCAACGCTCAAGAACTTCATAAGCACCTCTCTCAGCGTCAGGAGCCCGCCATCCCGTAGGAACGCCTGCCGCGTGCGTTGCTTTGCACCTCCAACACTTCCCGGGTGATGCTCTCTTGACGGATAGCGTGGTATTGGAGTTGCAACTTCTCCACGCGTTCGTCCAGGTTGGTGATGGCAGCGTCCATCGTCTGTAAACGTGCTCCCTGCTCGCTGACCATAGATTCAATCAGTGCCAGGTAGACCTGCACGGCCAGGTGTTCCCATAGAAGGAAATCCTGGAGATCCTGCGGCGGCGTGCCCAGGATCAGATCCTCTGGCACGAGGGGTTGCCCGCCCAGCGACGATTCCCGGACGCTGCGCCAGACGGCGGCGAGGTCAGGTGGTAGTAAGCGCACCTCGACCCGCTGGTAACGGCCAAATGAGACGAATTGGTTGTAGATCAGGTAGAGCGTATCAAACGCTTTTGCCTCGTAGAAATGCTTGACTTTGGCCACGATGTCGCGCGCTTCGACGAAGGAGACGGCGTGGGTGAGCGGGAAATGCTGCGTATGGAGCAACTCACAGTCGGCGCGGCGGAAAAATCGTTCCCCATATCCTCCCAGGGCGATGACCTTGATCTCTCTTCCCCCCTCCCGCTCGCGCCCGATGAAGTCCAGGGCGTGGGCCACCAGGCCGACGTTGAATGTGCCGCACAGCCCCCGGTCGGAGGTCAACGCGATCAGTCCCACGCTCCCTTCGGCGTCGGAGACGCCTTCCCCAAGAGGATGATGCACACCTCGCGTCAGCGCCGTGGAGAAGGTCGTGGCCAGGGCGAGTTGCTGGTCTACGGCGCTGGCGTATTGTTGCGCTGAACGCAACCGCGCCCGCGCCCGTCGCCAGCGGATGGCCGCCATGGCCCGGATGGAGCGCAATAGATGGCGAATGTCCTCCAGGCTCTGGAGACGCCGCTGAATCTCGCTGGCTACCTGCGCCATACCTGCTCCTTGAAACGCTCCAGCGCGTTCCGTAGGTCTGTCTCCAGGTGGGGGTTCCAGTGACCGATGGAGAACTCGGCCAGCAAGCCGGAGCATTGCTGTTGCAAAAACTTGAGCAAAAGCGTCTCGAAACGGCGCACCTGCTCAATTGGCACATCGTCCAGGTATCCCTGCCCGGCGGCGTAGATAACAACCACCTGGTGCGCGACCGGAATCGGCTCGTACTGAGGTTGAGTCAGGATTGCACGTATCCGCTCTCCGCGTGCCAACTGTTCGCGCGTGGCTTTGTCCAGTTCGGTGCCAAAGCGGGAAAAGATCTGCAGCTCGAGGAACTGGGCGATGTCCAGCGCCAGGTGGCGCGACACGGCGCGCATGGCGTGGTTCTGCGCCGCGCCGCCCACGCGGGAAACGGAGAGCCCCACGTCTATGGCCGGGCGGATGTTCTGATTGAAGAGTTGTGTGGTCAGGTAAATCTGCCCGTCGGTGATGGAGATGAGGTTGGTGGGGATGTAGGCCGCGATGTTGCCAGCCTGGGTCTCGATGATGGGCAGGGCGGTCATACTTCCCCCGCCATAAGCGGCGGAGAGACGGGCGGAGCGTTCGAGCAGGCGCGAGTGCAGATAAAAGATGTCGCCGGGATAGGCCTCGCGCCCTGCCGGTCGCTGCAGCAACAATGAAAGCTGGCGGTAAGCGATGGCGTGTTTGGTCAGGTCATCGTAGACGATCAGCGCGTGCTTGCCGGCGTACATGAATGCTTCGGCCATGGCGCAGCCAGCATAGGGGGCCAGGTAGGCCATCGAGGGCGGTTCCTCGGCGCTGGCGACCACGACCGTGGTGTAGTCCAGCGCGTCATGTTCACGAAACGTCTCTACCATCTGCGCCACGGTAGACATCTTTTGCCCAATGCAGACGTAGATGCAGGTGACAGACTGGTCGCGCTGGTTGATGACCGTGTCAACGGCAATGGCGGTCTTGCCGATCTGCCGGTCGCCGATGATCAACTCCCGCTGTCCGCGTCCCAACGGGATGACCGAGTCAATGGCCTTGATGCCGGTCTGCAGCGGTTCGCTGACCGGCGCACGCCGGATAAAGCTTGGCGCCGGGTGATCTACGGGGCGACGCACGATTCTCTCCGGGGCCTCCAGCGGCCCCAGGTCGTCAATGGGTTGGCCCAACGCATTGACCACGCGCCCCAGAAGCGGTTCGCCCACCGGCACATCAATCACCCGCCCCGTCCCTTTCACAAGGTCGCCCGCGTGGATGTTCTCGTCAGTCCCCAGGAGCACGCAGCCCACGTGGTCCTGATCGAGGTCCAGCGCCAGGCCATAAGTGCCATCGGGGAACAAGACCAACTCGTCCGCCATCACGCCGCCCAGACCAGAGACGATAGCCACGCCATCGCCCACCTGTTTGACCGAGCCCACGCTCTGCGCCGACAAGCGGTAACGGTACTGGTCAATCAGCCCACGCAAAGCCGAAAGATGGTACCCGGTTTTGAGATCGTACGCAAGTTCGATCTGGCGGAGTTGGTAGTGCTGCTCATCGCCCAGACGAGCGATGAGGTTGAGCAGGTCGGCCGTATGTATATGCAATGGAGAGGATTTAGCGGGCTTACTCAATTTCTTCCTCGTACCGGCTGCGCAGTTGTTGGAGTTGCCCCTGCAGGCTGCCGTCAATCAGCGTGTCGCCCAGGCGCACCATCGCGCCGGCGATCAGGCCGGCATCAACACGGCAGGCCAGGTCAATGGGTTGGGATACCACTGTCTCTAACGTGGTCCCGATCCGCTCTTTGTCTTCCTGGGTCAGGAGGGTCGCTGTGATCAGTTCGGCCGAAATGGTCTCTTCGCCGCTGATGGAGATGCGTCCGTCCAACTGCATCGAGCGCAATTGATCCAGAAAGGCATCCAGGTAAGCCTGATGGAGTTGTGGGTTGAGGATGCCTTCCATCATGCGCCGGGTGAGTACAGTCACCAGTTCGCCGATCTTGCTGCGATGCAGGCGCAGCGCGTCGGCGCGCTGTTGTTCGAGTTCCTCTTTGGCGCGCGCACGCATGGCCTCGATCTCCTGGTAGGCCTCCTGGAGCATCTGTTGCCGCGTTTCATCAACGACTATGCGTGCTTCGTTCCTGAGCGCCGCAATTTCCGCGTCAATGTTCCCGCGCTTTTTCTCGTACTCCAGCCTCAACGCTTCGGCTTCACGAGTAGCCTTTTCTGCCTCATCCACCGCCCTGGTCACCCGGCTCGCACGCTTATCGAGCATCTCTTTCAGTGGCTTGAAGAGAAAGCGGGCCAGGATAAAGACCATGATGAGGAAATTGGCGACCTGGAGAAGCAGTGTGCTCAGGTTAATGTTCAGCATAACCACCCCCAGTCGGCGGTCAGCAGCTAGCAGTCAACGTACTTCGATGACTGCTAGCCGCTATTCGCCATTCGCTATTCGCCGATGATGTGCTTGAGCATCGGGTTGGCAAAGATCAGGATCAAGATGACCGCCAACACGTAGATGGCCAGCGACTCCAGCATAGCCAGAGAGAGCAGCACGATGCTGTTGATGCGGTCGCCCGCTTCGGGCTGCCGGGCAATTGCTTTCAGCCCGGCCGAGGCGACAACCATCTGCCCGATGGCCGGCACGACGATACCTACAATGACGCCCAGCCCAGAGATCAAGACCGTCAACAAGATAAAGATCTTATCCCACGGCAGGTTATTCCAGTCCATTTTATTCCTCCTTGTTGTGATTTGTGTTCTACTTGTGCGCTTTGACCGCTCCGCCGATATACACACAGGTCAGAAGTGTAAAGATGTACGCTTGCAGCAGGCCGGTGAAGATGCTGAACAGCATCATCGGCACCGGCACGAAGAGCGGCATCACGATAAACATGATGCTGATAATGATCTCCTCTCCCATGATATTGCCGAACAGTCGAAAGGTGAGCGAAAAGGTGCGCGCGATCTCGCCGGCGATTTCGATGGGCAGCATCAAGAAGATCGGTTCGACGTAATGCTTGAGATAACCCCACACGCCGCGCGTGCGAACCCCGAAATAGGGCACGCTGAAAAAGACGACCAGCGCCATGGACAGCGGCGTGTTGATGTCCGGCGTGGGAGATTTCAGGCCGGGGAGCAAGCCTATCAAGTTCGCGGTGCCGATGAAAAAGGCCAGCGTGCCCACGACGGGCAGGAAAATCGCCGTGTCCTCGACGCCCACCATTTCGCGGATCAACTTTTCGATGGTTTCGACGATCCACTCCAGCATGTTCTGCACCAGACCAGGTCGTGGCTTGAGGTTGCGCCCGATCAGGTAGGCCCCTACGCCGAGCAGGAGCATCATCGCCCAGGTGTTGACGACCGTCGAGGTCACCTCTAACGGCCCCACGGTAAAGACCACATAAGGAGTAATCTCTTCGGCGACGTTGGGCTCTTCGGCTTCTTCAGCCGGCCCCTGCAGCAGGTTGCTGACCACAGCCAGGCCGATGACCAGCACGATCAGGAGCACCAGGGTGCGCGGGTTACTTATTCTCTGCATGGTTCTCACTCTCTTTGGTCTTCTTCTGGCGACGTTTCTGGAGCGGTTCGGTGTCGCTGTGCTCGCTGTACATGGCGTACAGGTTGTTGAACGCCACAGCCACGCCCATAAACAGCAGTGAGAGGGTCCAGGTAAACTCCTTGTCGAACAGGTCGTCAAGGTAGCGTCCCAGCAGCACGCCGCCCACGATGGGCACTACCAGGTTCCAGCCCAGCGTGGTTGCCTGGGCAGCCAGGCGCCAAAAACTTTCGGGCCTGTCCTCTGGCTGTTGGGGCGTTGGGGGGGATCGCTCGTCGTCCATTCTTCCTCTCACGAGAGTTCGTAGTAGCGACTTCAGTCGCTTGATGTGGACGACTGAAGTCGTCACTACGAACGAATTGTTCAGATAGTTGGCTCCAGCGGAGGCAATTCCGCCGTCTCGCGCAGCGCCCGCTCCAGGGCCATCCGCGCCCGCGTGAATTCGATGTGGGCTTCCCGGGCGATCTGGTTTAGCCGAGCGCGTTGTCGCTCCAGCGCACGTTCCAACACCGCCAGGTCTTCGCCTTCTTCGGCAGCGGCCGTCAACACCAGCACGCGGTTTGGCTTGGCAGGGTGTCGCTGCACTTCAATCGTGCCCTGGTACAGGGCCACGTAGCGGGTGTCTCCCTGCCGGCGATAAAGCATGATGCCGGCAACGACGTGTGCCAGAAAGGGCGCGTGTCCCGGCAGGATACCCCACCAGCCGTCGGGGAGTTGCACGCGAATCGCCTCTACATCGGTGTTCAAGATAATCTCGTCGGGGGTGACGATCTCCAACTGCATTGTCTTAGCCATGCCGTTGCTCTCGCTTGCGCAGCACGCTGTTGATGTCGCCGGTCATATAGAAAGCCTGCTCTGGGATGTCGTCCAACTCGCCGTCAACGATCATCTTGAAACCGCGCACTGTCTCTTCGAGGGGCACAAAGACCCCCGCTTGCCCGGTAAATTCCTCGGCGACGAAGAAGGGTTGGGTGAGAAAACGTTGCACCTTGCGCGCGCGCCGCACCAGCAGCCGGTCTTCCTCGGCCAGCTCCTCGATGCCCAGGATGGCGATCACATCGCGCAGTTCCTCGTAGCGCGTCAATATCTCGCGCACGCGCGTCGCCACCCGATAGTGCTCGTCGCCGATGATGCGCGGATCGAGGAGGCGCGAATTCGATTCCAATGGGTCAACGGCCGGATAAAAGCCCTGGCTGGCCAGTTGGCGCGAGAGCACCACCGTGGCGTCGAGATGTGCAAAGGTCGAAGCGGGCGCCGGGTCAGTCAGGTCGTCGGCCGGCACGTAGATTGCCTGCACAGAGGTGATGGCGCCGCTGGACGTGGAGACGATGCGCTCCTCCAGCGCGCCCACCTCGGTGGCCAACGTGGGCTGGTAGCCCACGGCGCTGGTCAGACGCCCCAGCAGGGCCGACACTTCGCCGCCGGCCTGGATGTAGCGAAAGATGTTGTCAATAAAGAGCAATACGTCCTGATGCTCGACGTCGCGAAAGTACTCGGCCATGGTCAGGGCCGTGAACGCTGCCCGGAAACGCGCCCCCGGCGGCTCATTCATCTCCCCAAAGACCAGCACAGCGTCGTTGAGCACACCCGTGCGCTTCATCTGCAGGTAGAGTTCGTTACCCTCGCGGGTGCGTTCGCCCACGCCGGCAAAGACCGAAACGCCCCGGTGCTCGGCCGAAGTGTGGCGGATCAGTTCCATAATCAGCAGCGTCTTGCCCACGCCGGCGCCGCCCAGCAGGCCGATTTTGCCGCCGCGCACGTAAGGGGCCAGCAAATCAATGACTTTCAACCCGGTGACGAAGATCTCCGTCGAGGGCTGCTGCTGAACGAAAGGTGGCGCCGGTTGGTGGATGCTCTGCATCTGAACCTCACCCAGGGGCGGCCCTTCGTCTATAGGCTGTCCCAGCACGTTGAACACGCGCCCCAGTGTCTCTCTCCCCACTGGCACCCGTATCTGGTCTCCAGTGTCCTCGACCGTCATATTGCGGCGCAGCCCGGCCGTCGCTTCCATCGCAATGCCGCGCACCGTGTGACGGTCGAGGTGTTCCAGCACCTCAATGGTGACGCTGTGTTGGCCGTTGCGAACGACCAACGCGGTCAACAGGGCCGGCAATTCCCCGCCCTCAAAAGAGACGTCTACCACCGGGCCGATGATGCGCACGATGGTACCAAGATTAAGTTGTGGTTCGACTTTGCTCACCACAGGTTGCATACTCATAGGGTTCCTGTCAGGGCAACGTGAATGCATCACGCAGCGCATGGACGGCTTCGTCCAGGCGATGGGCCTCAATCACACAAGTGATGGTCGAGAGGGAGGTACTAATGGCACGGATGTTGATGTTGCAATCGCCCAGCGCCTTGCACATCCGGCTGGCGACGCCGCGCTGTTCGCGAAAATCAAAGCCGAAAAGGCTCACTGACGCCACTTCAGGGTCGCTGGTAACAGCTTTCCCTCCGACCTCCTCCCGTATGCGCTCGGTCACCGCCAATGCCTGGTTCAGGTCATCCCGATCTACGCCCAGGACGATGTGATCCTTCTCCTCCAGATCAATCAGGTGCACAACGAGTTCGACGTTGATTCCCTGGTCGCTCAGCGCAGAGAAGAGCTTGCCACCTATGCCCGGGCGCGATGGGATGTCCATTATACCAATCATGGCCAGGTGGTCCCTCTGGATCAGGCCACCGGCCTGGAGTTTGCCATTGGTCATCGTTGCACCTCCACACCGTATACATAAAAACAAACGCCGCTGCAACGCTGGGCTAGCGGTGCTCGGCGGCAGAGATATTGTAGCACTTAGGTCAGGTATTGTCAAGATGCCGTATCACTCACGTAAAATGGATATGTGGACAACTCTCTGCTGCACTCCAAGTTGCCCACATATCTACAGCCCCTACTACCCTCTCATGCAAACCAGTGCCCGCTGCCCGACCAACTGCTCCCAGCGCCGTCTCGAAGGCCACCTTCTCGTTAGCCGACCACTGGATGTGCACCTCCTCAGGTGCGCCGATGGCCAGCAGGTGCTCCACCACTGTCGGAGAATCTGTATGCACATCGGTAGCGCCTCAGTATAGTGATAGCCTCCTCAAGAACAGGGCGGAGAACAGAATTGAAACCGTGGTCAGGATTGTCATCAGCACATCCAGCGAAGGGCCGGCCGTGTCCTTGAAGGGGTCTCCTATGTTATCTCCAACAACCGCCGCGTGGTGTGTTGGCGAGCCTTTGCCGCCCAGGTGGCCTTCCTCGATGAATTTCTTGGCGTTATCCCAAGCTGTGCCTGAGTAAGCCATGAATATTGCCATAGGAAAGGCGGTCACGATGCTGCCAATTAACAAACCTCCTACGGCTTCCGGTCCGATGGTGAAACCTATGATGATGGGGGTAGCTATCGCTACGAGGCCAGGAGCGAGCAAATTTCTCAGGGCGGCGGCCGTGCTTATGTCCACGCACCTGGCGTAATCCGGCCTGGCCTTTCCCTCCTTCAGGCCTGGAATCTCTCTAAATTGTCTTCGTATCTCCTCAACCATCTGAAAGGCCGTCGTTCCCACCGCCTGCAGACATAGGCCGCAGTAGACAAAGGGCAAGATGCCCCCGATGAACAGCCCGATTACGACCACAGGGTCGGTGAGGAGGACTGTCTCGAGGCGCGCATGCAACATGTAGACAAAGAACAAAGCGATTGTTTCGAACCCCGCATCGCTTATGGCGAACCCCTTGCAGATGGCTTTGGTCGTGTTGCCCACTGCGTCAAGCGCATCGGTAGTCCTTCTAACCTCTGGGCCCAGGCCGGCCATCTCCGCGATCCCGCTGGCGTTATCCACGATGGGGCCAAAGGCATCCACAGCGACGATAATCCCGGCTATGGACTGCATCCCCAGTGCGGCGATTGCCACGCCGTACACGCCGGCGAACTTGTATGCCAGAAGAATCGCCCCGCAGATGACGAGGACAGGGAGAGCAGCGCTCTTCATCCCCATCGCCAGGCCGGCGAGGATGGTGGTAGCGGATCCGGTTTGAGACGACTTGGCAATCGCCCGTACCGGGGACTTATCCGATGAGGTGTAGTGTTGGGTGATCAAGCCAAGCAAGACGGCGGCCGTTATGCCCGACAGCGCGGCGTAAAACACGTTCAACCTGCCGAACATCCCTTGTGCCAGGAAACAGGCTGCTATGGTGGCCAAAATGCCAGAGGCGAACATCCCCCTATTGAGAGCTGTCTGTGGATGGGCCCCTTTCCATGCTCTCACCAAAAGCATTCCAAGGATCGTCGCAAAAATCCCCGCTGCTTGAAACGCCAAGGGGAAGGCCACGCCCTCCACTCCATATTCCCTCACCCTCATCACACCTATGAGCATGGCGGCCAGGATGCTGCCCACGTTGGATTCGAACAAATCCGCCCCCATCCCGGCCACGTCGCCGACGTTGTCGCCCACCAGGTCCGCTATCACGCCGGGATTTCTCGGATCGTCCTCCGGTATGCCTGCCTCGATCTTACCCACCAGATCGGCCCCTATATCGGCCGCCTTGGTGTAAATGCCTCCGCCCACCCGCGCAAACAAACCCACCAGACTCGCCCCGACGCCAAACCCAACGACCTCAAAGGGGTCCCCGCTGGCAAGATACAGGAGATAGACGCCTAATAGCGCCAGGCCAACGACCATCATGCCCATCACCGTTCCGCCCTGAAAGGCGGTCATCAATGCCCCACCCAACAACCCGCTCCTCACCGCCTGGGTTGTCCTGACGTTGGCCCTTACCGCCACAGCCATGCCTATGTACCCGGCTAGCGCAGAGAAAATCGCACCGGTAACGAAAGCCAAGGCGGTGAAGGCACCCAAGGTAAAGCCCAAGGCTATCGCCGATATAGTCACAAAGATGGCTATCGTTTTATACTGCTTCCTCAGATAGGTCATAGCACCATCTCGGATTGTGTCGGAAATGTCGTTCATGCGAGCGGTGCCGGTTTCCCCTTTAAGAACGCGCCAGGCCGAGTAAGCCGCAAACAACAGTGCAGAGATACTCGCCATAGGTGCCAGTAATTCATACGTCATGGTTAAACTCCTTTGTTCCGAATTTTCCCGGCAAGCCGAACTCCTCCAACCACACCTGCCACCCCACCCGGTGGCAGGTGATCCATCTTCGATACCCTTCGGGGATGATGCCCACACAGGGCAACAGCACCAGACCGATCAATGCTATCCAATGCAGCCGCTCGACCAGGCGACGGGGAATTAGCCTACTTTAATAGCTGTTTTGCAACCCCAACTGCCCGGTTTCGCCTACGGGTTGTCCCTAACTCCAAACGCTCTCGGCAGCGAGTTTATGAGCTCCTCAGCATAGCTCCGTACCTGGCCTGCCGTGGACATGGTGAGCACCTCAGCAGCCGCTTCTCGCGCCTTCTCCAGAGTTATCGCCGCGATCAGCGACTTGGCTCTGGGGATGGCGACCGCACTCATGCTGAACTCGTCCAGCCCCAGGCCCAACAGGATGGGGATGGCTTCGGGCTGACCGGCCATCTCCCCGCACATGCCGACCCACTTGCCGGCCGCGTGAGCAGCCTCGATCACCTGCTTGATCAACCGCAGGATGGCCGGGTGCAGCGGCTGGTAGAGATAAGCGACCTTCTCGTTGGTGCGGTCACAGGCCATAGTGTACTGGATCAAATCGTTGGTGCCGATGCTGAAAAAGTCCACCTCTTCAGCCAGCACATCGGCGGCCAAAGCCGCCGCCGGCACCTCCACCATGATCCCCACCTCAACTCCGGAAGCGATGGGAACGCCCTCGGCCTCTAATTCGGCCCTTGCCTCGGCCAGGATGCCCCTGGCCCGACGCACCTCCCCCACGTCGGCGATCATGGGGAACATCACCTTGACGTTATGCCCACGACCAGCCCGCAGGATGGCCCGCAGTTGGGCCTTGAAGAGGTCTGTCCGCTCCAGACAAAGCCTGATGGCCCGCCAGCCCAGGAAAGGGTTCTGTTCTTCCCCGATGTCCAGGTAGGGCAACTGCTTGTCGCCGCCGATGTCCAGGGTGCGAATGACCAGGGGCCGCTGGCCCATGAGCTCAGCGACGGCGCGGTAGGCTTCGTACTGCTCCTCCTCGCTGGGCATGGTGGTGCGGTCGAGGTAGAGGAACTCGGTGCGCAGCAGCCCCACCCCCTCGGCGCCGTGCTCCAGGGCGACCCTAGCCGAGGCCACGTCGCCGACGTTGGCCACCACCTCCACCCGCTGCCCATCGAGGGTCTGAGCGGGGCGTTGAGCCGCGCGCCTGGCAGCCACCTGCTGGGCCAGCAACGCCTCCTGGCGGGCGCGATACTCGGCGAGCGTGCTCTCATCTGGATTGACGATCACCAGGCCCCTCTTCCCATCAATGATCAAGGGGGCCTCGTCGGGAATGCTCAGTGCCACATCCCCCAGGCCAACCACCGCTGGCAGGCCCAGGCTGCGGGCCAGGATGGCGGTGTGGGAGGTCGTGCCCCCGATGGCGGTGCAAAAGCCCAGCGCTCGCTCCTTATCCAGTTGGGCGGTGTCGGAGGGGGTGAGGTCGTGGGCTACTACCACCACCGGCTTCGGCAGCTCGGCCAGAGACGTCTCCCTCACGCCCAGCAAGAGGCGCAGCACCCGCCGGCCCACGTCCTCGACATCGGCGGCTCGCTGGCGGAAGACCTCACTCTCCATGCCCCGCAGAAGATCGGCGTAGCTCGCCACCACTTCGGCTAGAGCCGCCTCAGCGTTGGAACCCTCTCCCTCGATCTGCCCTCGCACCCGATCCAGCAGGGCGGGGTCCTCCAGGAACAACTGGTGGGCCGTGAAGATCTCCGCCTCGGCCTCTCCCACCTCGGCGGCAGCCTGGGCCCGGATAGCACCGATCTCGGCCTTGGCTCGTTCGACCGCCTCGACGAAGCGGGCCCACTCGGCCTGCGGGTCATCCACCGTCCAGCATTCGACGGTCAACGCCTCCGGCTGGTAAATGTACGCCGGGCCAATGGCGATGCCAGTCGAAGCAGTGATGCCCTGAAGCTCCCGCATCTCTCCAACTTCAGAGGGCAAGATGATGGGCTGAGCTTCTGCTACTCCTGTCCTAACCAGCGCTCGCTCCAACGTGGGCACAGGGAGCGCTGTCGGAACTCCCTCCATCTCCCCAAATCCGCTCTCCACCAATTCGCCGATAGTCGCCAGGGCCTCTTCCGCATCAGGCCCGTCGGCGGCAACGGCGATCTGGTGGTTCAGTTGGGCGCCGATGCTCAGCACGCCGAACATGCTCTTGGCATTAACACAGCAATTCCCGTTTTGGTCTCCGGTTTGATATCTGCAAGTATTTCGCCTATACTTGGAGCAAGTGAAGCTTGATGGGAACCGACTGGTTCCTCTTGGGTCTTAGAGTCAGGAGGTCTTTCCAATGGCAGCAAACAAGTTTCTATCAGCAGATGGTCTATTCGCATTGGTTCGGGCCGGATTTGAGCGGGTACGAGACCAGCGTGATGAGAATGCGAAGATCTCATTGTCGGATACCCTGATGTCTGGATTTGCGATGTTCTCGCTGAAAGACCCTTCGCTGCTTGCCTTTGACGAACGTCGAACCACAGATGACAATCTGAAGAGCATCTATGGGATCGAGCATGTGCCTTGCGACACGCAGATGCGCACGAATCTCGACGATGTTGAGCCCATAGACATCAGTCCGGTGTTTAAGGATGTTTTTCGGCAACTTCAGCGGAGCAAAGAACTGGACAAGTTTGTCTTTCTGGGCGGCAGCTACCTTGTTTCTTTGGATGGCACGGGGTACTTTAGCTCGAAGAAGGTTCACTGTTCCTCCTGTCTGCAAAAGGTCAACAAGAAGACGGGTGAGGTGACCTACTATCATCAACTGATGGGTGGGGTCATCATTCACCCGGACCGACGGGAAGTGATTCCGTTGATGCCAGAACCGATTATGAAGCAGGATGGAGAGACCAAGAACGACTGTGAGCGTAACGCAGCCAAGCGTTTCCTGGCCCAGTTGAAGCAAGATCATCCTCATTTGTCCTTTACCATCACTGAGGATGCCTTGAGCCCCAATGCTCCTCATATTCGTGAGTTGGAGAAGTACGGCTTCCATTACATCCTGAGCGTCAAAAAAGGTGACCACGAATACCTGTTTGAGCAAGTGGCTCTGGCGCGTCAGGAAGGACAGACAATCGAGTTTGAGCAACGAGATGGAGAAGTAGTTCATCGTTTCTCCTTCATCAACCAGATTCCCTTGAACAAGTCCAATCCAGACATATTGGTGAACTTTGTCGAGTATTGGGAAATCAGAAAGGACAAAACTCAACACTTCAGTTGGGTCACGGACTTCACCATTTCCAAGCTGAACGTCTTCTCGATCATGCGCGGAGGACGGGCACGCTGGAAAGTCGAGAATGAGACCTTCAACACCTTGAAGAATCAAGGCTATCATTTCGAGCACAACTATGGACACGGCCAGAATAATCTGTCTGTGGTGTTTGCTGTATTGATGATGTTGGCTTTTTTGGTCGACCAGGTGCAACAACTGGCGTGTGCCTTGTTCCAAGCTGTCTTGGACAAGAAAGGCAGCAGGAAAAGATTGTGGGAGCATATGCGTGCCTTGTTCCGCACGCTCGAATTCAAATGGGTGCAGTTGCTCTCATTTACCACCACTTCCTTCTCCATTCGCAGAGATTGTCAAGTGAGCCCATAGGTTGGGAGTGGCGTCGGTTTTGTGCGTCTCA
>SDBU01000489.1_pt1 | contig 55037 bp, 64 predicted proteins | sample 2277071 | NCBI WGS metagenome assembly SDBU01 (sample SAMN10397929, study PRJNA504765) | marine sediment metagenome | isolation source: marine sediment core GS08_GC12, 126 cmbsf | place: Arctic Ocean: Gakkel Ridge, Loki's castle | collected 2008 | reverse complement strand
TTCCATAAGGGCCGCGTGCCAAGTCGGTGGGTTACGGTCACGTGTCAAGGGTGCGGGAAGCTGTTCGAGCGGAGGAAAGGAGAGCACGAGCGACATCCAAAGGCGTTTTGTTCGCGAGAGTGCTTTGCTAGAAGCGGAGCAAAGCGCTACTTGTGTAAACAATGTGGCGATGCGTTTACGTCAAATACTGCCAACCGTCAATTCTGTTCTAGAGTCTGTGCTGGGCGATATAACAACAGCAAGCGTCGTTCCCGTGTCCGCAGAAAGTGCAAACACTGCGGCCAGCGATTCTACACAATTCCTTCCCGCCCCGCCGTCTACTGCGGGCGGAAGTGCATGGCTGCCGGGTACACTAAAACCTAACTATCGCCCCTGCATCGTTGCCATGAAGCCGCTGGACGGGACCTTTGCTGCCAATGCGATTAAGCATGGCGTGGCCGGAATCAACGTGGATGGGTGCCGGGTGGGGACGGAGGAACGTTTTAACTCCCCGGCTGTTACACACTGGACTGATGAAGGTTATCGAGGTCGCGGTAAGGAAGGCAAAACGGTGTCCGGTCGTTGGCCCGCCAATATCATCCACGACGGCAGCGAGGAAGTGCTGGCTGGATTTCCTGAGACGAGTGGAAAAGTGGGAATGACACAGGTCTTCGACGAGGAGGGACGGGTCTCGTCCGCTACCGTGCTGGAGGTCGGTCCCTGCAAGGTCATGCAGGTGAAAACCAAGGAGACCGATGGCTATGAAGCGCTGCAGTTGGGGTTCCTTCCCAAAAGGCGCCGTCGGGCAACCAAACCCGAGGCCGGACATGCGCGCAAGGCCAAGGTCGAACCTCAACGTTTTGTGCGCGAGGTGCGCGGCAACGAAATTGCTAAGTTCAGCCCGGGGGACACCATAACTGCCGAGGTGTTTGCGGAGGAAAAGTTGGTTGATGTAGCAGGCATTACCAAGGGCCGTGGGTTTGCCGGCCCCGTCAGGCGCTGGGGGTTTGCAGGAATGCCCGCCAGTCACGGCACCAGCAAGAAACACCGGGCACCTGGTTCCATCGGCGCCTCTGCCTATCCTGCTCGAGTGGCGAAGGGAACTCATATGGGCGGCCACATGGGACACGTCAAGAGAACCGTAAAGAACCTGAAGGTGCTCAAAGTTGATGCTGACCGCAACCTCATGGTGGTGGCAGGGTCTGTGCCCGGGCCCAACGGCGGATTTGTTGTCATTAGAGCAAGAGGGAAAGTGGGTTTATGATCGAAGTCCCTGTATGTGATGCTTCCGGCAAGCAGGTGGAGACGCTCAAGCTCGAGGAGTCTCAGCTTGGAGGTATGGTGAAGGCGCGCCTCCTACAGCAGGCGGTGGTTGGCTACCAGGCCAATCAGCATCAGGGAACGGCATCGGCCAAGACGAGGGCCGAGGTGAGGGGGTCTCGCCGGAAGCTGTACCGCCAGAAGGGCACCGGCTTCGCTCGCCGGGGCAGCCGTCAGAGTCCTATACTCAGGGGTGGAGGCACCTGGGGTGGGCCTCATCCGCGTGATTACAGAAAGAAACTGCCCCGCAAAGCCAGAAGGCAGGCGCTGAACTCGGCGCTGCTGGGAAAGCTCAAGGACAACGAAGTCTTTGTGGTGGAGGACCTGGACATCGATGAACCCAGGACCAAGAAGGCGGCACAGGTGCTCAACGCGCTGGGGGTGACCACGAGCTGCCTGGTGGTTATCCTTGAGTATAACGAAGTGATGCTGCGGGCTATGCGCAACCTGCCCGGGATAGAGCTCCGGGTGATGACCGACCTTAATGCCTACGATGTTGTGAGGTTCAAGCGGCTATTGTTTACCAAGCAGGCTTACGAGAAGCTGTTGGGAGAAGCGCGTGCCCAAGCGTAAAGATATCTACAACATTATCATACGTCCGCTGGTAACGGAGAAGGCAATTGCCGGAGCCGAAACCGACGGTGCCTATACCTTCAAGGTGGACCCGCGGGTGAATAAGGTTGAGATCAAGAGGGCAATTGAGGGCCTGTTCAACGTCAAGGTCAAGAGCGTGCGCACTGCGAATATGAAAGGCAAGCCGGGCTTGGCACTGCGGGGGGGGCGTCGGCACGCCTTCCGTCGCCCCGGGTGGAAGAAGGCAGTGGTCAAACTGGCCGGGGACGACCGTATCGATATCGTCTGAGGAGCGATTCTTCTGCAATGACGAGAATATGCAAGAAAAGCAGAGTCACGGTCATCATGATACCCATGCTGGCCGCCACCTTAGCACTTGTCGGCTGCCGGGGCGAAGGCGACCCATTGACCGGGGAGGTGAGGCTGCCTCATCCCTCGGGAACGGGGGTCATTGCCTATCACCCACCCCGGGGTTGGCAGGCCTATGTGGGTGAAGAACTCCCCAGTGAGGTAGCCTATTTCGGTCCTAAGGCAGAGGGCTTCAACGCCAGTCTGAGTGTGGTATTCGAACAGAATGATGAGAAGCTTACCACCTATGTGGACAAGTTGACAACAGAGCAACTGCCTAAGCTTTTTAGCGACCTGGCAGTGGTAAGGTCAGACACCGTCGCGCTGAGTAACATTGACGCCTGGCAACTGGTGACACGCTACCAGGCCGGAGAGCTGGAGCTGAGTTGTATGCGGACCATCGTTGACACGGCCGGCTGGAAGATTTCTTTGACATTCACCTGTTTGACCCGGGACTTTTCTGACTTGGAAGGCCTCTTCCAGGCGTGTGTGAAGTCTTTTCGATGGCTCAAAGAAGTGCAGCCGGTCCAGGTTGGTCGGGACGAGAGTCGCAGTGACGAGGTACAGTGACTATCTTCTTCATTTAGGGACGGGGAAAAGCGGATGATGGCAAGAAAGTGGTGGCTGGCAACGCTGGTAGCTGTGCTGGCAGGTTATCTTCCCACGGCTTTCATCCTGGCCGAGGGCGCGACTGCAGCGGGTGCCAAGCTGGCGGATGAGGTGCAGCTTACCCTCCAGAAGGGCGAATCCGTTATTGCCTTCAAGCCTCCTCTGGGCTGGCAGAAGACGAAGAATCCTCTGCTGCTTAACGCGCCCAGTTACATGGCGCCGAAGCCGCTTGAGAAAGACGGATACGTGCCTACCCTGATGATAACATTTTATCACAGTGGGACTGCCTTGAGGGTTTATGTCAGTCAACTGAAGCTGAAACTGGGGAAGTTCTTTCGCGGGTTTGTGAGAGAGCGGGAGCAGTACCTGGACATCGGAGAAGCTAAGGCCTGGCAGGTAGAGAGCCTTTTCAGCCGCGGCGATGAGGACCTGCGCTCCTTGCAGACCATCCTGTCCGTCGAGGGATGGAAGGTGTCCTTCACGTTCACCGCCCGCGCAGACGAGTTTTCAGGACTTAAGAGCTTGTTTCAGCAATCTACCAAAAGCTTCCGCCTGGTGCAGAACGACCAGGGCCGTGAGCAGTCAGAAGAAGTGTCTGAGTAGAAGGTGTACCAGCGATGCCATTGAAAGTTCGCAAGCCCACGACGCCCGGCAGGCGTTTCATGTCGGTGTCGGATTTTGCTGACATCACGCGCCGTGCGCCTGAGAAGAGCCTGCTCAGACCCATCAAGAAAAAGGGAGGCCGGAACTTCCAGGGTGTCATCACCATGCGTCATCGAGGTGGTGGGCACAAGAGGCGATACCGGGTGATTGATTTCAAGCGCAATAAAGAAGGTATCCCTGCCCGGGTGGCAGCGATTGAATACGACCCTAATCGGTCAGCACGCATTGCGCTGTTGCACTACGTGGACGGGGCGAAGCGCTATATTCTCGCCCCCCTGGGCCTCCAGGTAGGCGACAGCGTAATATCTGACGAGAATGCGGAGCTGAAGCCGGGAAATTGCTTGCCCTTGAGGAATATCCCGGCCGGGATGCCCATTCATAACGTGGAACTGCACAAAGGTCGGGGCGGACAGATCGTCCGGTCGGCAGGTGCCTCCGCAGCGGTTTCGGCCAAGGAAGGGAAATATGCACACGTGAGACTTCCTTCGGGCGAGATCAGAAGAGTGCCTGCGGACTGCAAGGCCACCATCGGTCAACTGTCCAACGTCGAGCACTCCGGCATCAATATAGGCAAGGCCGGCCGTAGCCGCTGGCTGGGGCGACGCCCGCATGTGCGGGGGTCCGCCATGAACCCGGTGGCGCATCCGCACGGGGGTGGTGAGGGACGCTCGAAATCCGGGCGGCAACCGGTCTCGCCCTGGGGCAAACTTGCCAAGGGAGGTAAGACCCGAAGCCCCAGAGCAGGGAGCAACAAGTTAATCGTGCGTAAACGAGGGAAATAGTACGGAGGTTGGATTGTGGGTCGCTCGCTGAAGAAGGGCCCTTACGTGGACGAGAAGTTGCTGCGCAAGGTCATGAGGCAGAAGCAGGAGGGTGAGCATGACCCTATTCGCACCTGGTCTCGACGCAGCACCATCGTTCCCGAGTTCGTGGGGCACACGTTCGCGATTCACAATGGGAAGAACTTCATCAAATGCTTTGTTACCGAAGACATGGTGGGCCACAAACTGGGGGAGTTCTCCCCCACGCGCACGTTTCGTGGTCATGGTGGTAGAGGTAGCCGCGTGAGGAAAGGGCGGTAGCCGTGCCAACCTTGGCCATGGGAGTTGAAGGTTAAGTAGGATGCGTTTCGGAGCTAAGCTAAAGTTTGTGCGGATCTCACCGACCAAGGTGCGACCTGCCATTGACCTGGTTAGAGGCAAGTCTGCCAACGAGGCCGTGCAGATACTGAGTTTCATGCACAACCGTGGCGCTGCCATGCTTAATAAGCTGATAAAGTCGGCTATAGCGAACGCGGCTATGGATGCGGAGCCTGACGACCTTTACGTGGCGGATGTTCGTGCCGACGTGGGGCCCACCGTGAAGCGTCCGCGCGCCGGTTCCCGGGGACGAGTCAATTGGGTCAGACATCGCCATTGCCATCTGACCGTGGTGCTGAGTGATGGTAAGGGAGAAGCATAATGGGCCAGAAAGTAAATCCTATAGGGTTTCGCATCGGCGTTGTCCTGAATTGGCCTTCGCGCTGGTACAGCCGCGATAAGAAAGTATATGCAGCTAACCTGCTGCAGGATTGTCAGATTCGCAGCTACCTCAAGAAGAGTTACGGCTACGCAGGTATTGCCAAAGTCGAAATCGAAAGACCTGGGCCCGGAGGACGGGCGCGGGACATCGGCCTCATAATACATGTGGCGCGTCCGGGACTGATCATTGGCAGGAGGGGTTCGGAGCTAAGCAATATGGAGAGCGAGCTGGAAAGGATGACAGGGCAGACGGTCGATATCAGGGTCATGGAGATCAGCTCTCCGACCCTCAGCGCCCAGTTGGTAGCCGAGGGTATCTCCGACCAGCTTCGCAAGCGGACCTCCTATAAACGCGTCATGAAGCGAGCCATCGAGATGGCCCACGAGGCCGGCGCTAAGGGCATCAAGATTCAGATGTCAGGGCGGCTGGGGGGGGCTGAGATGTCGAGAACTGAGCACATTATCGATGGAAAACTTCCCTTGCAGACCATTGATGCAAATATTGATTTCGGATTTACCGAAGCGCGGACTCCTCAAGGACACATCGGGGTCAAGGTCTGGATCTACAAGGGGCTGTTCTCTGATAGGAACGAAGGTGACGAGGAGTAGCCGCAAATGTCTTTGATGCCCAAAGGGAAAATAAAGTTCAGGAAGCCTCACCGGGGGAAAATCCGAGGTCGGGCTACCCAGGCCAATGAACTGCAGTTCGGTGAGTTCGGATTGCAGGCAATGGAGTCCAGTTGGCTGTCGGCAAACCAGATAGAGGCAGGACGTGTGGCGGCAACCCACTTTCTGGGGCGTACGGGCAAGCTCTGGGTGCGAGTGTTTCCCCACACGGCGGTGACGGCGAGTCCACGTGAGACCCGCATGGGAACAGGCAAAGGCGAGCCGGAATACTACGCCGCCGCGGTGAAGGCGGGAACGGTTCTTTACGAGTTGTCGGGGGTGCATAAAGAGATAGCACGACAGACGTTAGCCCGCACGGCGCACAAGATGCCCATGCGGGTACGCTTTCTGACACGGGCGCACACGAGATGAAGGCAACCGAACTGAGACAGATGACTGTGGCTGAGTTGCACAAAGAGCTGGATACCCAGCGTGAGTCCCTCTTTCGGCTGCGCTTCAGGCAGGAGACCGAGCAGGTCCAGAACGCCAGTGAGAGGCGCAAGGTGAAGAAAGACATCGCCCGCATCCTGACCATACTTAAGGAAAGAGAGAAGGTTCGAGTCTCTTAGAACCCGAGGTCAAAGGGTGGCAATGAAAAGCCGGGGCAGAAGAAAAGTCAAAGAGGGAATTGTCAGCTCCGCCCGGATGGACAAGAGCATTGTGGTCCTCTGTGAGCGGCTGATAAAGCATCCTCGATTGGGCAAGTACATCAGACAGAGAACCAAGCACGTGGCTCACGATGAAGAGAACCGGGCTCGGGAAGGTGACCAGGTTGAGATTATGGAAGCGCGTCCCTTGAGCAAGACCAAGCACTGGCGGCTGGTCAAGGTCCTGAGTTCAGGTGCTGAACTTCCACAGGTCTCAGGGAGTCCAGATGATACAGATGCAGACTAAACTTGATGTGGCCGACAACAGTGGCGCCAAGCTGGCCAGTTGCATCAGCGTGCTGGGAGGCAATCGACGCTACGCCCGTATCGGTGACATTGTGGTGGCCTCGGTGAAGAAGGCCACCCCCGGCGGTGAGGTAAAGCAAGGGGAGGTGGTGCGGGGGGTGGTGGTGCGCACCAAGGACAGCTTGCGGCGCAAAGACGGCTCCTATGTCCGCTTTGACCGCAACGCCATCGTTATTATCGATGCCGACCGTAACCCACGGGGGACGCGGATATTTGGTGCTGTGGCCCGCGAGCTTCGGGAGAAGAACTTCATGAAAATAATCTCCCTGGCTGCCGAGGTCGTGTAGGCATCAGAGGAAAGGTCGTTATGCCTGCAAAGATACTTAAGAATGACACTGTGGTGGTGGTCACTGGTGAATCAGGGGGCACTACCTCCTCCGGACCCAATGCCGGTCGGCGGGGACGGGTGCTCACGGTTATGAAAGACCAGGGACGGGTGATGGTGGAGGGGGCGAACCTCATCACCAAGCACATACGAAGGTCCACCGAGCATCCACAGGGCGCTCGGCTGCAGAAGGAAGCCGCCATTGACATCAGTAACGTGAGACTGGTGTGTCCGGCGTGTGACCGTGGGGTGAGTGTGAGATTTAAGAAGGACGAGGAAGGTGACTGGACGAGGGTTTGCAAGCGTTGTGGAGCTGAAATCCCTGTCACAAGGTGAGTGATGGCCAGATTACTTGACGAATACAAGACCCGCATCGTTGACCATATGATGGAGACTTTACATTACCAGAACCGCCTGGCGGTTCCTCGAATCGAGAAGGTGGTCATCAATATGGGGGTGGGAAAGGGCGCTGAGGAAGCCACCCGATTGGAAGGCGCGGCGAGAGACCTGACCATGCTGGCCGGGCAGAAGACCATCATGACCAAAGCCAAGAAATCGGTGGCGGCGTTCAAGATTCGTGAGGGAGACTCGGTGGGACTGAAAGTCACCCTGCGGGGCTTGCGCATGTATGAGTTCCTGGACCGGCTCATCAATGTGGTGTTGCCCAGGATTCGTGACTTCCGCGGGGTCTCAACTCGTTCCTTTGACCAGCAGGGCAATTACAGTCTGGGTCTGGATGAGCAGGGCATGTTCCCCGAGGTTGACCTTGACAAGGTGCAGTTCGTTCAGGGAATGAATATTACCATCTGTATCTCCAGAGGCTCACCTGTCGCCTCGCGGGAGCTTTTGAGCCAGTTTGGGATGCCTTTCCACAGGTGATGATTCAGGAGTAGTTGATAGCTTATGGCGACCAAAGCGCTAATTGCTAAACAGAAGAAGAAGCCCAAGTTCAAGGTGCGGGGATACAACCGCTGCGGCCTCTGTGGACGGCGGCGGAGCTATTACCGTAAGTTTGGCGTCTGCCGAATCTGCTTTCGCCAACTGGCCAGCAACGGGTTAATCCCCGGTGTGCGCAAGGCTAGCTGGTAGTTCATGGAGAATAATCAGTCATGATGACCGACCCCATTGCGGACATGTTGACCCGAGTTCGGAATGCTTATGCCAATGGCGCCGAGCACGTCACCATGCCTTACTCCAACACCAAACTGGGCATTGCCAAGGTGCTCAAGAAAGAGGGCTACATCAGCGATTACGGCAAGAGCGCTGACAGCAAGCAGGGTGTCTTGCGTGTCTATTTGAAATACGGACCTGACGGCGAGAGGATGTTCAATCGCATAAAGCGGGTGAGCAAGCCGGGCAGGCGCATATACAAGAAGTTTGTCAACCTGGTTCCCGTGGTTAACGGGATGGGCATCGTGGTCGTCTCGACTTCCCGGGGAATCCTGTCTGACCGGGATTGTCGCAAGCTCAAGCTGGGTGGCGAAGTGCTTTGTGAAGTCTGGTAGCAGGGAGAGTTGCATTTATGTCGAGGCTGGGCAAGAAACCTATCGTTGTGCCCGAGACGGTGGAGGTGCTGGTAGAGGGCCAGCATGTCGCTGTCAAAGGTCCGAAAGGCGAGTTGGCGCTTGATGTTCATCGTGAGCTCTCGGCCCACTACGACGGGGAAAAACGCCTGCTGCTGGTCCAGCGCCCCAGTGATTCCGGTACGCATAAAGCGTTGCACGGCCTCACCCGGTCGCTCCTGGCTAACATGGTTGAGGGTGTGGTCGCAGGTTTCGAAAAGCAGATGCGCTTGATAGGGATTGGTTACTCTGCCAGGCTCGAAGATGAGGAGCTGGTTCTGCGAGTGGGCTTCAGCCACCTGGTTCACTTGCGTCTGCCTGAAGGGATTGAGGTGGAGACCTCCGGTCCCGTGAGTGGCGAGAGTCGCATCGTGGTGCGAGGGATTGACAAGCAGGCCGTTGGCCAGTTTGCAGCAAACATCCGGCGTGTTAAGCCACCTGAGCCTTACAAGGGGAAGGGCATCCGCTATGTGGACGAGGTGGTCCGCCAGAAGGTCGGGAAGGCATTTGCGACCGGGGTGCGGTAAGACTGGTCCCTGATAGAGTGCATTGAAGTGCCATGAGCAGGGCTAAGGAAAAAGTGAGAAAGCGTCGCCGCCGACACGTCCACGTGAGGCGGCGCCTGTCAGGCACTGCGCTGAGGCCCAGGGTCTCGGTCTTTCGCAGCTTGAAAGGCCTCTACGTGCAACTGATTGATGATGAGGCGGGGCGGACGCTGCTGACCCTGTCCACCCGGGTGCCCGAGATAAGGTCACAATTGCCTTATGGAGGTAACGTGAGGGCTGCTACTGTCTTGGGTGAGAAGCTGGGCCAGAAGGCCAAAGAAGCGGGTATCACCAGAGTGGTTTTCGATAGAGGTGGTTACAAGTATCATGGGCGCATCAAGGCATTGGCGGAAGCCCTGCGGAAACAAGGGTTGGAGTTCTAAAATTGACTGAAAGTACAGCATCGACTGAATGGGTTGAAACCGTGGTCAAGAATGGCATCAACCGCTGTGTCAAGGTGACCAAAGGTGCGCGCAACTTCAGTTACAGCGCCCTGGTGGTGGTGGGAAACAAACGGGGAACGGTGGGTTGCGGTTTCGGCAAGGCCCGAGAAGTGCCCATAGCAGTGGAAAAGGGCATCAAAAAAGCGCGCAAGGACCTGCATAATATTTCCTTGGTCCAAGACACCATCCCCCACATGGTCATAGGCAAGTACGAGGCCAGCACCGTTCTCTTAAAGCCTGCTTCCCCGGGAACGGGGGTAGTGGCAGGCTCCTCCGTGCGGGCAGTGGTGGAGGCCGCCGGCATTAAGGATATCCTCACCAAGTCCCTGGGAAGCAATCGGCCCCTCAACCTGGTGAAGGCTACCATGGAAGCCTTGAAGCAGTTACGCACCCGGGAGCAGGTTGAGCAATTGCGGGGGGTGTCACTGGAATGAACCTGGCAGATGTAACCGGTATCAAAACACCCAGGAAGCGGCGCAAGCGACTTGGACGCGGTCGTTCGAGCGGTCACGGCAAGACCTGTGGGCATGGCCACGGGGGACAGAAGCCGCGGGGTAAGGTGAGACTGCAATTTGAAGGTGGGCAGACCCCGCTCTTCAGACGGCTGCCCAAACGGGGCTTCCGGAACTTTGCCAGGAAAGAGTATGCACTGGTCAATGTGGGGGACCTCGAGCGGCTGGCTCCCGACCAGACGGTGGCTGATATCGAGACGTTGCAGGCGGCTGGGCTGGTTAAGAAGTTGAAGGACGGTGTTAAGGTTCTGGGTGATGGCGAACTGAAGCGGGCGCTGACCGTGCGGGCGCACAAGTTTAGCACCTCAGCCCGGGAGAAGATCGAGGCGAGCGGTGGGCAGGTGGAGGTGATCGGATGAAAGAGGCCTTCGTCAACATGTTCCGGATTCCGGAACTGAGGCGAAAAATATTGATCACCCTGGGATTGCTTCTGGTCTATCGACTGGGGTGTTCGCTGCCGGTGCCTGGCGTGAATGCCGAGGCACTGAGCAACTTCATGGACCGAGCCGCGGAGCAACCTATGGGCAAGGTCCTGGGGTTGGCGGCTATGGTGTCCGGCAGCGCCTTCCAGCGCTTGACAGTTTTTACCCTGGGTGTTATGCCCTACATATCAGCCACTATTATCTTCCAACTGCTGACCGGGGTGATTCCCAAATTGGAGGAGCTGCAGAAGGAGGGTGAGAGCGGCAGGCGTAAGATTCGCTCCTACGAGCGCTACCTGACGGTGGGGCTGGCGGTAGTGCAGTCTTTTTTCGTCATCCTCTATCTGCAAAAGGGACAATTGGGTCTCGGACTTGTCCCCAATACTACTGGTTTTCTGGTGCGCGGTGTTTTCTGCATTACCACGGGAAGTGTGTTCCTCATGTGGCTGGGGGACCAGATATCGACATTTGGTATTGGCAATGGCATTTCGCTCATTATCATGGCCGGCATTATCTCCAGGCTGCCGGTAGCACTGCAAAGGGTGATAACCCGTGGGGTAGAACCGGTTACCGTTATCGTGCTGCTGGTGGTGTTCGTGGCTATCGTTGCGGGAGTGGTCACGATTACGCAGGCGCAAAGGCGAATTCCCATTCAACAGGCCAAGCACATCCGGGGCCGGCGGGTGTACGGTTCGGGAAGACAATATCTACCCATGAGAGTAAATCAGGCGGGAGTGATTCCCATCATCTTCGCCTCTTCGCTGATGGCGATTCCCGCCATGATTCTGGGTGGACTGGCCCGTTTCTGGCCGCCGCTCAAGTCCATTGCTAGCAACATTGGCCCGGGCGGCAGCGGCTTCGCTTACAGCCTGATTTATGTAATGCTCATTATTCTCTTCTGCTTCTTCTGGACGCGCATTACCTTTAAGCCGCCTGAGATCGCGGACAATCTGAAGGATTCCGGCAGCTTTGTGCCAGGCATTCGTCCGGGACGGCCAACCGCTGAATATCTGGGAAAGATTATGAACCGAGTGACACTGGTGGGCGCTGTTTTCCTGGCGGTGATTGCCATCTTGCCGACCCTGTTGTCACATGCTACCAAGCTGGAATGGCTGGTGACGGGATTCTATGGGGGCACGGGACTCTTGATTGTGGTGGGGGTAGCGCTGGACCTGATCGAACGTATTGAAATGCACTTGCTGATGAGGCATTACCAGGGGTTCCTGCGAGGCACCGCCCGGGTAAGGGGGCGGCGATGAACGTGGTGCTCTTGGGCGCGCCCGGTTCGGGCAAAGGTACCCAGGCGCGCATCCTGGCTGACCGTTATCGGTTGCCCCACGTCAGCACCGGCGAGCTGTTCCGTCAGGCGATAGCAGAGGAAAGCGTCCTGGGTTTGCGCGTAAAGGATTTTGTGGAGGATGGCAAGCTGGTGCCTGACGAGCTGGTGGTAGAAGTGGGAAATGACCGATTGGGGCGTGGAGATTGCAAAGAAGGGTTCATCCTGGACGGGCTGCCCCGCACGCTGTATCAAGCCAGGGCGCTCGACGAGTTTCTGGAAGCGCAGGAGCACCGGATAGACGTAGTGTTGTACTTCGATGTGGATGAGGAAACGGTGGTGAAGCGGCTGTCAGGCCGAAGGTCCTGCAAGGAATGCAGCGCTCAGTTTCACGTTGTTTACCTGCCGCCCAAGACTAGTGGCGTCTGTGATTATTGTGGTGCTGAGCTTATCCAGCGCAAGGACGACCAACTGGATACCGTATTGAAGCGACTCAAGCTCTACGAGGAGGAAAACCGCCCACTGATGGAGTATTACAGGGACAGGGGTGTGCTGAAGCCCATCCCGGCGGCTGGCAGCCCCGAGGAGGTGGCTCAGGAGGTGCAAGCAGTGCTTGACCCGCCGCGGCGGGTTCCATCATAGTTGGTCCTGGGATGATTACCTGCAAGTCGAAGCGTGAGATAGGCCTGATTAGGACGGCAGGAGCGGTCGTGGCTGAGGTCCTGGAGGAGGTTGGACGACTGGCCCGGCCGGGCGTGACCACCAGGGTGCTCGACCGTGCTGCCGCAGACCTGGTTCGGGCATGTGGAGGCGTGCCCGCTTTTAAGGGGTATCGAGGCTTTCCCGCCAACATCTGTGTGTCTATTAACGAGGAAGTGGTGCACGGCGTACCGGATGACAAGAAGCTCAAGGAGGGCGACCTCGTCAGTCTGGACATGGGCGTCAAGATGGACGGCTATTATGCGGATGCGGCAGTGACGATGCCTGTGGGTGAAGTTAGTGAGGATGCCAGAGGGCTGCTGGACGTGGCAAGGGAAGCGCTGGAACTGGCTATTGAGAAGGTGCGGCCCGGCTCTGAGCTCAGAGAGGTCTCCAGGGCCATTCAGCAGCATGCGGAAAGCCACGGGTATTCCGTGGTGCGGGACTATGTGGGACACGGTATAGGCAGCTTCCTGCACGAGGAGCCACAGATACCAAACTTTGTGGATGAGAGCCCGGCGGCGAGAGCTCGTGGTTTCAAATACAGTGTCCCTCTCAGAGAGGGGATGGTGCTGGCCATCGAACCCATGCTAAACTACGGGGGAAGCCGGGTTAAGAGACTGGACGATGGCTGGACGGTGGTCACTTGCGATGGCTTGCTGTCGGCGCATTTTGAGCATACGGTAGCGGTTACTGACAAGGGCTCGGAGATACTAACACGACTTCAGGACAAGGAGTTGTATGCCTAAAGAGGAGCCCATCAGAGTCGAGGCGGTGGTGAAGGAGTCCCTTCCCAACGCCCTGTTCCGGGTGGAGTTGGAGAACGGTCATCCGGTGTTGGCGCACGTCTCGGGCAAGATGCGTATGAGGTATATACGCATACTGCCCGGCGACCGAGTGCAGCTAGAGATGTCGCCTTACGATATCACCAAGGGGCGCATCGTCTGGCTGGAATACAACCGGAAAAGGCCGGAATAGAATGTTTGAGTAAAGACTATGTGAGGAGTCAGTCGCGCCGCGGCTGCCTGGTTATGAAAGTGCGGTCTTCAGTAAAACGGATTTGCGAGCGTTGCAAGGTTATCCGGCGCAAGGGTGTGGTACGGGTCATCTGTTCCGCTAACCCCAAGCACAAGCAGCGCCAGGGTAAGTAGTCTTCCAGCAGGGATAGGGGAAAAGCTATGCCTAGAATCGTTGGTGTGGACATTCCGAACGACAAGAAAATTGGTGTGGCATTGACGTATATTTACGGGATAGGGACTACCTTTGCCCGGCGGATTATCTCCGAGACGGGGCTGGACGAGAACGTGCGCGCCAGGGAGCTCTCCGAAGACGAACTCAGCCGACTGGGCACCCTCATCGAGCGTGATTATGTGGTGGAGGGGCAACTGCGTCGTCAACTCACTCAGAATCTCGCGCGGCTGCGTTCCATAGGCTGCTATCGGGGCATCCGGCATCGCCGCGGGCTGCCTGTGCGGGGGCAGCGGACTCATACTAACGCGCGGACCCGCAAAGGCAAGAGCAGACCCATTGCCGGGAAGAAAGGTGTTAAGGAGCAGCTAACGAAATAACCAGCTTCGGTGATTCCTATCAAGGAGTGTATTCATATGGCTAAGGGAGCGGGCGCAAGTAGCAGACGGGCGATGTCTAGAGCCGTCGTCCACATCAAGGCGACGTTCAATAACACCATCATCACCATTACCGACCTGCGTGGGCAGACCCTGTGCTGGGCCAGTGCGGGGGCGGCAGGTTACTCCGGTTCCAAGAAGTCCACCCCGTTTGCGGCGCAACAGGCAGCTCAGGCAGTAGCGGAAAAGGCCCAGCGGTTTGGCGTGAGGGAGGTAGAGGTAAAGGTCAAGGGGCCGGGCTCGGGACGGGAATCCGCCATCACCGCTTTGCAGGTGGCGGGATTGGCAGTAAAGTCGATTGAGGACGTGACCCCGATTCCACATGACGGTTGCCGACCGCGCAAGAAAAGAAGAGTGTAGAACTTTATACGGGCCGCATGACTGTTAGAGGAGAGTAGGGAAACATGGGTCGCTATGTCGGGCCTTCCTGTAAGCTTTGTCGCAGAGAGGGCACCAAGCTATTCTTGAAGGGCACCCGTTGCGAGACCGCTAAGTGTGTCCTGGGCAAGCGTGATCATCCGCCGGGGCAGCACAAGTGGAGGCGGGGGAGGACCTCTGCATATGGAATACAGTTGCGAGAGAAGCAGAAGCTCAAGAGGGCCTTCGGTATAAGGGAGGCCCAGCTGCGCATGGTTTTCAGGCGCGCAGCCAGGACTAAGGCGAATACTGGCATCACCCTTTTGGCACTACTGGAAAGACGATTAGACAACGTCGTCTGTCTATTGGGGTTTGCGCTGTCCCGAAAGCAAGCGAGGCAGATGGTAACGCACGGGCACTTCTCTGTTAACAACAGGTGCGTTGATATTCCTAGCTACACGGTGGTGGCAGGTGACATCATCAGGCCGCGCACCGAACCTGTCTTGAAGCTGGTGCAGGAGAACCTGGAAATTACTCAGGGACGCCCGGTACCCGGGTGGCTGGTGATGCAGAAAGCGCCCCCTCAGGGCGAGGTAAGCCAGCTTCCCACCCGGGAGGACATTTCTTTCGCTATTGACGAAAACCTGGTCGTGGAGCTGTGCTCCAAGTAGCCAATCTTTAAGGTGGTTGAGGACCAAGTTCGGGAGAATTACATGGTACGTGTGCTCTGGAGAGGATTTGAATTGCCGGCGCGGGTGACCTGTGACCAAGAGAGTTGCGCTGAAACTTACGCGCGGTTTGTGGCAGAGCCGTTCGAGCGCGGTTTCGGAGCCACGGTGGGGAACTCCTTGAGAAGAGTACTGCTGTCCAGTATTGAGGGAGCTGCGGTTACGGGCATCAGAATTGACGGCGTGGCGCACGAGTTCTCTACCATCGAGGGTGTGGTCGAAGATGTGACCGACATTGTCCTTAACGTCAAGGGACTGCTGGTGAAGCTGCATGCTGATGGTCCCAAGAGCATGAAGATCGAAGCCAAGAAAAAGGGCGAAGTCACAGCCAAGAACATTCAGGCAGACCCCGATATTGAAATCATTAACCAGGCCCACCATATTGCTACCCTCAGTACTTCGGTGCCTTTCATCATGGAGATGGAGGTGAACAAAGGTCGTGGTTACCAGCCTGCTGGCGAGTATCTGTCCGCGGACCAGCCTATCGGCTTCGTCCCCGTCGATGCTTTGTTTTCACCTGTGCAGCGGGTCGCTTTCCACACCGAAGACACGCGCGTGGGTCGGCGGACTAACTACGACCGGTTGATTCTCGAGGTCTGGACCGACGGCACCATCACGCCCGAGATGGCTCTGGTGGAGGCAGCCAAAATCCTGAGGAAGCATCTCAACCCCTTCATTGACTACTATACCCTGGGAGGTGAATTGACAGGAGAGGGTCCTCTCGAGACAACTGCCGGGGCTGACCTTGGCTTGTCAGATGAAGTGCAAGAGAAGCTGGCCCGGCCCATTTCGGAGCTGGAACTCTCTATCAGAGCGTATAATTGCCTGAGTAACGCAAACATCAACACCGTGGGTGACCTCGTAACCCGGACCGACAACGGACTACTGGAGATACGGAACTTCGGGAATACCTCTCTTAAGGAGGTGAAAAAGAAGCTGGAAGATATGGGTCTGCACCTAGGAATGGGCCAGGACGAACAAACTCAAGGAGGCGAGTAGCCTGATGCGTCACCGGAAGCGCGGCCGACACCTCAACCGTAATGCAAGTCATCGCAAAGCCCTGCTGCGCAATCTCAGCATTAGTCTTTTCGACAAGGAGCGCATCGTGACCACCGTGCAAAAAGCCAAAGAGGTGCGACCGTTTGCCGAAAAGATAATTACACTATCTAAGACGCGCACACTGGCAAATATCAGACGGACGGAGAGACTGCTGCAGGATAAGCAAATCATTATGAAGCTTTTCAACGAACTTGGTCCACGCTTCCAGGACCGTCCCGGGGGCTATACCCGCATAATCCGTCGCGCTAAGAGGCGACTGGGGGACGGTTCCCAGACTGCCATCCTGGAATTGGTTGAAGAAGAGATGAAAGAAGCGCCGAGCAGACCTGAGGTGGAAGAAGAAGCTGCTGAAAGTTCCCCGGAAGCGGAAGCCGCCGAGCCCGAATAGCAGACCAACATGCCAGTAAACTTTTGCAGGTTGACGCCCATATGGTGTTTATCGGCGGAGGTTCATCTTACGGGTAGACTCGAATGACTGAGTGCGTGTTCTGCAAGATCGTTTCCGGTGAGCTGCCTGCCACAAAGGTCTGGGAGAATGAACAGGTGCTGGCTTTCCTGGACATCAATCCTCTCGCCAGGGGTCACACACTGGTGATTCCCAAGACTCACGTGGAAACCATCTTTGAAATCGCCCCCTCGGAAATGAGCGCATTGGCGGAGGCTTTGCCCCGGTTAGCCAGGGCAGTGGAGGTTGGTGTGCAGGCGGAAGGTCTGAACCTCTTCCAGTGCAATGGAAAGGCAAGCGGGCAGGTCGTTCCCCATCTTCATTTTCACCTTATTCCCCGCAGAACTGGCGATGGCCTCGGGTTTATCTGGAAAGCCCGGAAATATGATGAAGGGGAGATGGCGAAAGTGCAGGCTCGGATTGAGGGAGCTCTCCGCTGAAGTCTGTCCTTCGCTGCCGAGCAGGAGTCCTTCACTACCTCGACTTGTAGGCGGTAACGCTGCCGAGTCGGTCCACCAAATAGACCACTTCTGTATCGGGGTTTGCCAGGCAGCGCATCCAGTGCTGGATGTTCAGTTCTCCCTTCTGGGCGCCGGTATCGGTGTCGAGCAGGGCGAGCATCTTGTCGGTAGTCAGGAGATAGGTTCCTGCGTGACTCTGCGCCACGAACTGCTTACCCCGGGGATAGACCCATTTTGCCTGGCCCGTTTCGATATTGACCGCGTGTATGCCACTGCCCTCACCATGCACGTAAACAGTTTCGTCAATCACTAATAGCGGCTCCAGTGCCATGCCTTGAATGATGTATGGGATGAGCCACTTTTGCTGATACCTTCGGTTCAGCTGAAGCCCGGTATGTAAAGCATACAGCTTGTGGTCCGTGGAGGCCACCAGCACCGTGTCGGCAACAACGGCCATGTCCGCCTTCACCGGGTCAGCGGTGGCGAAGCTCCAGCGCTCTTTCCCGTTGGTGGCATTCAGGCGATAGACCTTGCCATCTGTGCACGCGCAATATACGCTATCCCGTTGGACCACCGGTGTTGCCACCACCATCCCACTGGGTGTGAATTGCCAGCCGAATGTCTCACCTTTGGGAAGCGCCCGGAGACGCCCATCCTGGCTGCCTAAGTAGATGTGTATGTTGTCCGCTGCCGGACTGGAGGAGGCAGCAAATCCAAGCTTCCGGCGCGCCAGTACTCCTCCCCTTGCTTTATCCAGAGTGAGAAGCTGGTCCCCACAGACCACATAGTAGGACTCCTCATCTTTGCCGGGGCGAAAAGTGCAACGTCCGGGAAGTGCCGCCACCCAGGCGCTGAAGCCGTCTTCCCGCTTGATGGCATAAAGCTTGTTACCGACTGTTTCCAGCAGTATGTGGGAGGAAGCAAGGTGGGCTCCGACCACCGGCTCCCCGATCGCAGGGGTTCTATAGAGCAGCTCCAGCCCCATGGTTTCGAGGACCAGCGGAGGGATGGCATAGGATTCTGTGGCAGTGCGGCGATCCGACGGTCCCAGCAAGCCACAACCCACCAGCAGCAGCGCTCCCACAACCAGCACCGCCCGTGACTTCAGCATAACTTCTCCCTTCAAACATGGTCTCTCAAGTTGATGTCGTGTTCCGCTTCGAAGGCCCTGAGTTTCTGGATGCGCACCAGGTCTTCCTCGATTTGAGTGGCGAGTTTGAAGATGTAGGGCTTGCCTTCCAGCCGGGCAACCAGGTCCGCCAAGAGCTCCTCCCAATCTCCGTCGTAAAGCTCTTCCCGGATGTCGATGAGCATCTTCTCCTCAGGCGTGAATGAGACAACCAGGGCTTGAATCTCCGATTCCTTTCCCTGGCTAGGCTTTTTCGCCATAGTTCGCACGCCTGTCCTTTGCCTCGCTCAGAGCCTGAACTCTAGCCTCTCACCTCAGTAAAGTCAACGGAAAAATCCCTTCGATGATTACTCTGCGGTATCATCAGACCACTCGTTCCCGGTGCTGCCCCGGTTTTCAGCGTACTTTGACCACTGAGCGGAAGCGCACCGATTGCCTTTCCGCCAGTGCTAGTCGCACTGCTTCCAGTGCAGCCTCTGGCGTCACTGTTTCGGGATCTTTATCCTTGTTGATGCAGCGCAGAAAGTAATCGATTTCGCGATGGTAGCCATCACCCTTGGGAATCCGGGGCGTCTTTGCCGACCCGTCGGCCATGTACAGTCGCATGGTGGGCTTGGCGCCACTGTGATAGTTCAGACTCGCCTTTTCCATGAAGATGGTGAAGCTCATGGAGAACGGGAACGCCGGGTGCGCAATCCAGCCGCCTTCGGCGGACACCTGCAGGTTCTTCTCAGGATAATAGAAGTTGGTGACTAGGTGGTCGAGCCCGCCCGAGGTCTTAGTAACACCCAGGGAGCTTATGGCCTTGGGCATGCCGAACATCCAGTTGATGTAATCCAGGTCGTGGATGTGAAGGTCGATGAGCGCGGCGCCGCTGCGCTTACTGTTTTGCAGCCAGTTCTGCCAGCTCCAGGTAGGGGTCGGTGAGATGCGCGTGAAAGTTGCCGAATACACCCGTCCGTATTTGCCTGCGTCCACGATGCGCTTGGCCACCTCGTATTCAGGCCAGAAGCGAATGCAGTGTCCAATCATCAGTTTACCCTTGGCCTTATCGGCGGCCATAACCATGCGCTTGGCGTCCGCCAGGGTGAGCGCAATGGGCTTCTCGCACATTACATGCTTGCCCTTCCTGAGAGCTGCTATGGTATAGCGGGCGTGCAGGTAGGAGGGTAGGGTGATATCGACCAGGTCCACGTCCGGGTCGTTAATCAACTGCAGGGCATCGGTATAGGTCTTGATGCCGGTAAGGTCCACCTTCCCACCTGGGCCGCCGATGTTGCCTGCGATACCTGACCAGTCGCCCTTGAGCTTCTGGCGGTCGATGTCGGCAATAGCCACCACCCGCGAGCGCTTGTTCTCTTGATGAACGCTGAAATGCATGTTGCCCATGAACCCGATGCCTACCACGCCTACGTTTATCATTTCTCACCTCCAGACCGTTTGTGTCATCTGTCTGATGCTGTTACCTGCTACAAATCAGCAACAATTTAGCAGCCTCCCACCTTGCTGTCAACCGTTTTGCTTACGGAGTTTCCGGGAATGTGACGAAAAGCCGCCTTGCCCGACGAACCTGGCTTGCGATATACTACTGGAGGCGGGCAAGCAGCGACATATGCTGGCAGCGGCGCGGTTGCAAACGTTCGCAACTCCCGCTGCCGAGCTGGGCTTCGGAAGGAGGTTACTGGGTAATGGCAAGAAAGGTAAGGATAGCGGCAATTCAGATACCGGGTTGGGCCGAAGGGAAAAGTGCAAGGGAGAAGTATGCGTGCAATCTGAAGAACATTGAAATGTATCTCGGGATGGCAGGGGAGGGCGGCTGCGACATTACTGCCATAGGTGAGAACTCCAATCTCCGGGGCTTGTCGCAGTCCGAAAGGCAGGAGGTGCTGGGCCCGTTGCTGGACGGGCCGGAAGTAGAACTCGGAGCGCGGTCAGCCAGGAAGTTCAGCATGAACGTGGTGCTGGGAATTGGTGGCCTGCACGAGGGGAAACGACGGAACGCAGGCATTGTGATTAGTCGCACAGGCCAGGTGGCAGGCATGTATTTCAAGGTGCAACTCCCTCGCAACGAACAAGTTGCAGGCGTTGTTGCCGGTGACGACTTTCCCGTTTTCGAGCTGGATTTCGGCAAGATTGGGGTTGTAATCTGTCATGACCTGAGCTTTGTGGAGACAACGCGGATACTCTCGCTGCGGGGTGCCGAGGTCATTATCTGGCCTTCCAACTGGAGTGGCTGGGGCCGCGACCTCTCCAATTGTATCATTCGCTGCCGCGCTCTCGATGCTGGCGCCTATCTAGTATTCCTGAGCCACGGTCAAGACCCTCGCAAACCTATGAATTGGATGGGAGGGGTGACCGGCTGTACGGGCATCGTGAGTCCCATGGGCGAGTTCATCGCACAGATGCCTCACCGCATCCCGGGCATTGTCAGCGCTGAGGTGGACCTCGACATCAGGCGGGTAGCGCACAACTTCACCTACGACCGCGACGACGTCTTCATTGAGGAAATGCTGTCCGAAAGACGCCCCGAAGCCTACGGTCCTATCTGCGACCCGTCACTCGTCCGGCCACCACCCAGACAGTACAAATTAGGCTAGAAGACATCTTGCATGTGGGCATCTATGAGACCCTGGTTTGAAACCATAGGCGTTTTGCTGCTGGCGGTTCTGGGCGCCATGCTTGGCCGCTTGTGTTCGCGCCTCAAGACACCGTACTGGGTCCTGGGCTATGCGCTGCCCCTCTTACTTGTGGGCATGGTAGTCCTCGCCCGACGCTTTGAGGCCCTCGCTTTCATTTCCCCATTCTCATCGATTGTGCGGGGACGCCGCGAGTATGTCCTCATTTCCTTTGCCTGCACCATGCTTTTTACCACGCCCCTGTCACGTCTCCGCAGGGAACGCGAGAAAGCCATGGTGCGCATCTTCATGAGTGTGTTCGTGTTCTACTTCTCGGTGCTGCCTTTTCTGGGGGAGGCATTAGTTAGAGGGTATCTATCACGTCTTGAGACTAAGGTTAATGCTGATGGCGTGTGCCTGCAAAGTAACAGCTTCACCTGTGGCCCAGCGGCAGCAGTGACGGCACTGCGGAAACTGGACTTTGAGGCTGGGGAGGGCGAAATTGCCATCCTCTCTCACACCAGTCCCACGGTAGGCACGGCGCCGGATTGGCTCTCCCTGGCGCTGGAAAAGCGCTACCGTTCAGAAGGATTATCGTGCGATTACCGACATTTCGGCGCAATTGCAGAACTAAGGGGTGCGAAGCTCACCCTGGCCCTCATCAAGTATGCACTCCTGGTTGACCACTATGTGGTAGTGCTCGACGTTACCAGGGAAAACGTCCTGCTGGCCGACCCGCTCGTCGGCAGGATAACAATGTCCCACGAGGAGTTCGAGCGCAAGTGGCGTTTCTCCGGGATTGTTCTTAAACGGCACGGAAATCCCTGACGCCTGACAATTCGTGTGTGCAGTGGTAAATTGGCTAACTCCCAAGAATGTTTCATGGCGGTCGGGAAATCCATTTGCCTTGCAAACTTGAGGGTTTGAAGTAAAATGTGAACTCCTCGATTCAGGAGAAATCTACTTTGCGGATTGCTTATTTCGATTGTTTCAGCGGTATTAGTGGTGACATGGTCCTGGGCGCGCTGGTGGACACGGGCGTGTCCGTGGATGCGCTGCGCCATGAACTGGCGAAGTTGCCTGTCAGCGGGTATGAGCTTGAGGCGCGCGAGGTCAGGAGGGCAGGACTTCGAGGCTGTAAGCTGGACGTGAAGCTGGTAGAGGCTGCTCACAGTCATGGCACTACGCTGGCCTCCATTAACAGGATTATTGACGAAAGCACGTTATCAGACCGTGTCAAAGAGACCAGCAAGCGTATCTTCCAGCGACTGATAGAAGCGGAGGCTAGGGCGCATGGCGTGGCGCCGGAAGAAGCGCACCTGCACGAAGCGGGAGGCATCGATGCGCTGGTTGACATTATCGGTGCGGTCGTAGGCATGGAGTTGCTCGAGGTTGACGAAGTCCATGCCTCAGCTATCGCGGTCGGCGGCGGTACGATAAGAGTCGCTCATGGCACACTTCCTGTGCCTGCGCCGGCGACGGCTGAGCTGCTCAAGGAGGTGCCCATCGTCCCGGGCGAGGTGGAAGCAGAACTGACCACGCCCACGGGGGCAGCGATAGTGACCACGCTGGCCTCCTCGTTCGGACTGGTGCCACCAGGTATGATAGAGAAGATAGGCTATGGTGCGGGCGCACGGGATTTTGAGGCTGGTCCTAATCTTTTGCGGCTACTACTGCTGCAACCGCAAGCGTCTGCGACGGTGGACAGCGTGTGGGTGCTGGAGACGAATCTCGATGACCTTTCGCCTGAGATAGTGGCATACGTGTCGGAAAGGCTGTTTGCGCTGGGGGCGATTGAAGTATTCTCGCAGGTGGTGCAGATGAAAAAGGGCCGAACCGGTGTGCTGCTCAGCGTCCTGACAGATGATGCGCACAAGTGTGAGCTGGAAGAGGCCCTCTTCGCTGAGACCACCACCTTCGGGGTGCGCTCTTACCGGGTGGGACGCGCCAAGCTTGCGCGCGAAATCATTGAAGTTGAGATGGAACTCGGCAAGGTGAAGGTCAAGGTCGGTCGCAGAGATGGGCGGGTGGTCAGCAGGTCCCCTGAGTACGAGGATTGCAGGCGCTTGGCGGCGGCGAGAGGCGTACCGCTCAAGGAGGTCTATCGGCAGGCGCTCTTGGCGGTGGCGAAGTATGGTGAAGGCCCGCGCACCGATGATTAGGATGTGGTTATGCTCCAGTTCCTGAACAGGATGTTTCCGGCAGAAGGCGAAGTGGCATGGTTGAGTTAAGAGAGCTCAGAGAGCGGATTCAAGAGGTTTTTGAGCACTCTGCCAAGGTGGCGGAGGACTTCCGGGCCCTGGTGAGCGATGTGAACCCGCACGACCTGGCAGAGCTGATGAAGGACCTGGAGCCGGTGCAGAAGCTCTTGCTCATCGACGTGCTCTCCGAAGAGCAGGCAGCTCTGGTGCTGGACGAGACGGACGGGGAGAGCCGCCGAACCATCCTGGAGGCAGCCGATGAGAAGGAGATTGCAGGTCTTGTCGAGGAGATGCCTCCCGACGAGGGCGCCGACCTGGTGGGGCAGCTTCCTGATGAGAAGGAGAAAGCGGTTCTCAGTCGGTTGGCTTATGAAGAGGCCGAGGAGATTCGCCAACTGCTGGAATACAAATCCACCAGCGCCGGCGGCATCATGACCACCGAGCTGGCCAACTTGAGTGAAAAGATGACAGTTGGCGAAGCCCTGGAGCTGCTGAGGTCAGCCAGTGACACTGAAGAAATATCCATGTTGTACGTCACCGATGAGGTCGGCAAGCTCAAAGGATTCGTACCTATTCGGAGGCTCGTCACCAGCAGTCCTGAAAGGACGGTAGGGGATATTCTGGAGCCGGAGGTCGTCTCTGTGACCACCGACATTGATCAGGAGGAGGTGGCCAGGCTGGTGGATAAGTATAACCTCTCCGCGGTGCCTGTAGTGGATGGGGGGGGCTTTCTTAAAGGCGCGGTTACGCTCGATGATGTCATCGACGTGATGCGGGAGGAGGCATCGGAGGACATGCTGCGGTTGGCAGGTACGGGAGCCCATCATCCTACTCTGGAGCCGGTCATGAGACGGGTGCTGAAGCGGCTGCCCTGGCTGATGACCACGCTCCTGGGCGGACTGGTCATCATGCTGCTTTTGAATCACTTTCGTCCGGTCTATCAAAAGCTCCTTCCGCTCATCTATTTTATGCCTGTGATACAGGCGATGGGAGGCAACGTAGGTTTGCAGTCCTCCACCATCATGGTGAGAGGGTTGGCCACCGGGGAGGTGGTATTCTCGCGCCTCTCGAAGGTGCTCTGGGGAGAAATCAGGGTAGGGGGGATGATTGCGCTGGTGTGCGCCGGTTTCACGGCAGTTGCCGCCACCCTCTTTCGAGAACCGAATGTGCCAGCTTCTGCGTTTCTGCCCCTGGCGGTGGGCCTGGCGATGTTCACTGGAATCACCATGTCAGCCTTGGTGGGAACGCTCATCCCCATGGGTTGTCACAAGCTGGGGGTGGACCCCGCCATCACCGCGGGCCCCTTCATTACCACCTTGAACGATGTGATTTCACTGCTCATCTATTTCACCATCGCCACCGGCATTTTGGCAGCAGTCGGGAGTCAGTGAAGCATAGGAGGATAGCGCAGTGCGGCTGCACGTCATTGCCTGTGAGATTGTTTTCCGGGAGATGTCGCTTTTGGCAGCGAGGTCCCACAACATTGTGGATGTCACCTTCATGCCCAAGGGGCTGCACGACATCGAAACGGGCGATATGGTTGCCAAGCTGCAGGCGGAAATCGACAGCACAGATGCGAAAGTCTATGATGCGGTCTGCCTGGCCTACGGGCTTTGTAACAACGGCACTGTGGGTCTGAGAGCACCGGAGGTCCCGTTAGTCATTCCCCGTGCCCACGACTGCATTACCTTCTTTCTGGGCTCGAAGGAGCGCTACCGCCAGGAGTTTGATGCCTGCCCGGGTACATACTATCGGACGGTGGGCTGGCTGGAGCGCGACTTTGCCGCAGTTGATGGGCGCCGGGCCGACAGAATGGGAACGAACTTCTCCAAAGAAGAGCTGGTGGCGAAGTATGGCGAAGAGATGGCCGAGTATATCCTGTCGCAGACTACCGGCTGGGTGCGCAACTACACTCGTCTTGCCTACATCGACACCGGAGTTGCAGAGTTCCCCGAGTATCAGGTCCAAGCGGAGGAGGAAGCGACAGGGAGGGGTTGGCGATTTGAAAAGCTTGCAGGTGACCTGTCACTGCTCAGGAAGTTGACCGAAGGTCAATGGGACGACGAGGCGTTTTTGGTGATTCAGCCCGGAAAGAGTTTGGCAGCGAGTTACGACGATAACATCTTGAAGGTCGAAGGAGCAACTTAGTCCCGAAGTTTTTGCTTGACAGGATTCTAAAGAGCAAGCTAATATACTTGCTGACTTCAAGTCATTTGTGGGGAGGCGCAACTCCGTGAAGGTATTGCTCGTCAGTCAAGAGCCTGTATCGCTGGCGGGGACGGGCTGCGCCCTCATGTCCACCATGCTGATGCTGCTCGCCCGTTGAGGGCGAGCAGAGAATCCATTCCCAGTAATATTCTTTTGTTTTCTGTTTTCGGTTGAACGCTTTGACTCTGCGCCTGGCTCTCGGTGCCGCCAACGTTCTGGTGGGCGCCGAGAGAGCAAACGCACATGAAAGGAGTTGGGTTTATGTCCAAAACCTATGAAGAAATTAACCAGAAGATACGCGCCGGACAGGCGGTGGTAGTCACGGCCGAGGAGATGATTGATATCGTGGAGGAGAAAGGCACCAAGCAGGCAGCTCAGGAGGTGGACGTCGTCACCACCGGGACCTTCGGGCCCATGTGCTCCTCCGGCGCATTCCTTAACACCGGCCATGCGCGCCCCCGCATAAAAATCCAGAAAGCCTGGCTCAATCGGGTAAATGCCTGTGCCGGCTTGGCCGCGGTGGACCTTTACATCGGCGCTACCGAGGTGCAGGAAGGAGACCCGCTGAATGCGGTCTATCCGGGAAAGTTCCTCTATGGCGGCGGCCACGTCATCGAGGACCTGGTGGCGGGCAAGGATGTGTATCTGGAGGCAACCGCCTATGGTACGGATTGTTATCCCCGAAAGAAGCTGGAGACCTGGATAAATCTCCAGGACCTGAACGAGGCGGTGCTCTGCAACCCACGCAATGCGTATCAGAACTACAACGTGGCAGTCAACGCTCACGCCCAGCGGGCTATCTACACGTACATGGGCATTTTGAGGCCGAACCTGGGCAATGCCAGCTACTGCTCCGCGGGCCAGTTAAGTCCTCTGCTGAATGACCCTTTGTACCGCACCATAGGCATAGGCACGCGCATTTTCCTGGGCGGCGCCACGGGATACATTTACTGGGTAGGCACTCAGCACCATCCGGTGGCCCCACGGTCTGACAACGACGTGGTGCGGGCGCCGGCAGGAACTGTGGCGGTTTGTGGCGACCTCAAGCAGATGAGCACCGACTTCCTGCGCGCCAACTCTATCACCGGCTATGGCGTGAGCCTGGCGGTGGGTATTGGCATCCCCATTCCCATACTTGATGAAGGTGTGGCGAGGCATACGGCTGTCCGGGACAAGGATATTTACGCCCAGGTCGTGGACTATAGCGAAGACTATCCGCAGTGTAAGCCGGGGTCGCTGGGAGAGGTCAATTACGCGGAACTGAAAAGTGGCAGCATTAAGGTCAATGGCAAGGACATCCGCACGGCCTCCCTTTCCAGTTATTCCAAAGCCAGGGAAATTGCCCTCCTGCTCAAGGAATGGGTCCAGAAAGGCGAGTTCCTGCTGACTGAACCTCAGCAGCCGCTGCCTGGGCCGGAGACGGGCTACAGCTTTAAGCCACTCAAGTTAAGACCGGCACCTCCGGAAAGCTAGGGTGATGCAATGCCTTACGAGGAACGCTTTTATCGGCAATGGGTAGCGAGCCGGGACCTGGTGTCGTTTGAGGTGCGCGACGGAGAATCAGACTTGCTCATCTCCGCGGATGGGGACCTCACTTCCACGGCGCAAGGGGTTCTGGCTGAATTGCGGGGTGAGCTCGAAAGCTTTGTCGAGAAGGAACCACAGTTCCTGGGGAGTCTGACGCCTGTGGCTGTTTCCGAGCGTGCGCCTTTGCTAGTGCGCGAGATGGCAGGTGCAGCGGAAGCCTACGACGTGGGGCCCATGGCAGCGGTGGCTGGTGCGATTGCGGAAGCAGTGGGCAGGAGGCTGCTGGACTATTCTTCGCAGGTCATTGTGGAGAACGGCGGCGACATTTACATGAAAGCTCAAGGGAGACGAAGCATCTCAGTTTACGGGGGAGAGGATTCTCCCTTTTCGGGTAAGCTGCGTATTGCGGTCGAACCCGGTGAGGTCCCGCTGGGCATCTGCACCTCTTCCGCTATCGTCGGTCACAGCCTGAGTTTTGGGAAAGCGGATGCAGTGGTGGCATGCGCGCGCTCGACAGCCCTTGCCGACGCTGCTGCCACCGCTATTTGTAATGGAATCAAGACCCCGGGCGACATCTCTGGCACACTGGAGAGGGAAAAGACGAGAGGGTTGCTCGAGGGGCTGCTTATCTGCCTGGGCAGGCATCTTGGCGCCTGGGGTTGTTTGCAATTAGAATGATTAACCAATCAAGGAGGAGCGGGAAATGTATCATCAAAAAACTGTCATTCATTTTCCAGAAGAACTGGTGGATGAGCCCATCATCTCTCAGATGAAAGACGAACACAAGGTGGGCTTCAACATCCTCCAGGCGCAGGTGACGCCTGAGGAGGATGGCATGTTGGTGCTGGAACTCTTCGGCGAGGAGGGGGAGGTTAACAGTTCCCTGGAGTTCCTTAAGCAGAAGGGTCTGAGGGTCGAATCCGCGGTGGAGAAGCTGCTTGTCCTGTGGGAGAAATGCACGCACTGTGGGGCTTGCGTGGGACAGTGTCCTTCCGGCGCGCTCAGCGTTGATGCGGAGACCAGGCAGTTACTATTCGATGCCGACAAGTGTATTCTCTGCCAGTTGTGTGTGCCCGCTTGCCTGTACAGGGCTATCGAGTTCAAGGGGGTGCTTTAGTCCCAGGAATTCATTTGACGAACGGAGGTTCAGACCCTATCCTCGTGCTCGCTGGATTCCAGAAGCAGGTAACTCGAGTAAAGAGCTGCATCCAAAGGGTACATGGTAATCTCCAGAGGAAGGAGAACCAAGATGGCGTACAGTCCGGGAGACCGTTGTCCGCTGTGTGGGGGAACGTTGAGGCAGGCGAAAACCGGGGAAGGGCTGCTTTGCAGCAGTTGTGGGCTGGCCATTAGCGGGATTCAAGCTGGCCCAGGAGCGCCTACTAAGCAGGAGGTGGCACCAGCCGTTGGTGTTTCCGAAGTATTAAGAGAACAGGAGGCCGTGAAAGGCCCCCTCTGTCCGCATTGCAAACAGCCCTTTGAAGCTCAAACCGCGGCGCTGGACAAGAAGGTTACAGGCGTCTATTGCGCCAACTGTCAGTTGCTGGTGGGTGTGGTCGCTTCCGGTGCTGCTGCCAGGTCGGCCACGCGCAGGAAGGCAACGGCTGGAAAGAAGTCATCCAGGCGCAGGAAAAAGAAATAAGGCTGACTGCCGGTCGTCAAGTTTCAGCAGGTACCTTAGCGAGTTTTCCGCTCCTGATGCGGACGGCTGTCTCTGGCGTCCTGTCTGGGTGTCGGGCTCACCAGTTTTCGAATTGCCGCCCGGCGGTCCTTGGGTAGCAGCTTCTTCAACTCCCCGACCCTCTTTGGCGGCAACTTGAGCAGCACCTTGAGCTTGGTCTGGAGTGCTCGAGCGCGCGACCGGCGCTGGGCAGGTGGGCTGGCCTTGAGCTTTTCATATTCCTCGGGAAGCAACTCCTTCAGCACCACCAGCGTCCGCCTCAATAGGTTTCGCTTCTCCTGAGACAGGCTCATCCACTGCTTGTAGTGCTTAAGGAGCTCCTCTCTCATGGCAGGGGGCAATTGGCGGAAGCGTTCCGACTGCTTCTTGACCTGCTCCTGCTTTTCCGGTGGTAATTGCTGAAAGCGCTTGAAGTTAGCCTGGATGCGCCGACGCTCTTCAGACGACAGTTTCTTCCACAGCTCCAGCTTCTGTTGCAGGATTTGCTTCTGTTGCGACTCGAGCTGGCGCCAACGTCTCAAGGTCTCTCCGGTGGCAGCCTTCGGGGCCGGGGGAGGGGGCGTCGTGCGACGCCCCTCCGTCCTTCCGACCGGTTGCCTATCCTGCGCAAAGACCCCGGCGATGCAAGTGCACAGCCAGAACACGGTGGCGAGATAGAAACTTCGACGCATCATTGTCTTTGGCTATTCCTCCAGAGGGACCAGGTCTTTCAAGATGTCCCAGTTCTCCAGGATTTCCCGACTCATTCCTCGAGCAGAAGAAACTGCAGGCTTGGGCCTGTGCGCCAACCCTGCCGTCGCTGGCTTGCGGGCCTGTCCCCTTCTCCTTTGCTGCATCTGCTGACGCGTGCCAGTTGCTGGCTTTCGCTTCTGCTTCACTCCCTGGTGAGGGGGCGTCGGTTCCTTGCGGGCCGGCTTTTTCACTGCCGGTGAAGGGGCAGTCAGCTTCAAGAGACCGGCGCGCAGTGCCTCCTGGAGAGTGAGCTTGCCATCACCGTTGCGGTCGGCGCGCTTGAAGACCTCCTGTGGCGAAGGCTTCTTCACCGCCACGGGCTTCTTCTTTGCCACGGGTTTCTTGACTACCGGTTTTTTCTTAGGGACTGCCGGCCGCTTTGCTGCCGGTCGTCGCTTCTCAGGTGCCGCTGCGCGCGCACGACGGTCTCTTTCTGTCTGTGTTGCTGCGCGTCTGGCGGGTTGGCGCCGCTGCTCTGCCTGGCGCTTGCGCTGTTCCGGACTGACTTGCCTCGCCCGCTCCGGGGCCCGACGTCGTGCAGCTTCCGCCGCCCTTCGTCGTTCAGGCGCCCTACGAGCTCGCAGGGCTTCCCGGGCCCACTCGCCACGCCCGGGTCCTACGGGTCCTACACCGCGTCTCGTGCGCGCCTGCGCCGCAGGACGAGCGGAGACAGGATGACGCGCGAAAAACCGCACCAGCCTCACCTTTCTCTCCGGAGGCGTGAGCACCAGAAGCAGGGCTCTTTGCTCTCTTGAGAGGCTGCTCAGGAAACGCTCCAGCAGCGCCACTTTCTGTCTGGCACTGAGCTGTCTGGCTTCTACCCGGGGACGCCGCCCGACCTCACGTCCCTCTCCGGATGTGGGTCTCGGCTGCCTGGGTCTTGCAGGTTGTGCCCAGGTAATAGCCCCTGCCACCATGGTCAGCACCAGTACCCCCGCCAACACATACAAAGCCCGTTTTCTCTTCATTACTACCTCCCTCCCTTAACTTTCTTCCAAATCCTCCACTTCCTCCAGAACCGACAACATCTCCAATTCTTCTAAAGTCTCCAGGACAGGTAAGTTCTCCCAACGCTCCATATGCGTTAAGAGTTCCAGGTTCTCTACTATCTCGGCAGCTTCCGGTGGCAGAGATTCACGTCTGGGCAGCCACAACACCAGAGCAAACAAGAGCATCGCTGCCAGGGGTACTAACACCGCAGCCCGTCTCAGCCGGACAACGCGTCTATGTTGATAGAGCCGCGCACAAATTGGCTCTAGATGATGTAAGGCAGGCTCAATTCTGGGGAGTGCTTCCAAAGACTGTCCGAGGGCAGCCAGGAGCTCAGCCTCCCGGCGGCACTCGGCGCATTGTTCCAGATGCTGCTTGACGAGCTCTTCCGCATCCGGCGAAAGCTCGCCGTCGAGATATGCCACCAGTTGCTCTTTGAATTCAGTGCATTCTTTCATGGTCTGTGCTCCACTTATATAAACACGGAACTTGCCGATAGGTTTCGCAAGGACTTATAATTTCAGGTAGGGAAGCAGCAGTTTCTTGAGATGGTGGCGAGCGCGGCTGAGGAGTGATTTGACCGCGGCTGCGGAGAGAGCCATGGCCTCCGCCACCTCAGCATAGCTCAAGCCTTGAAGCTTATTGAGTATCAGCGCGGTTCTTTGATTGGGCGGGAGCTTCAAGAGCGCCCTTTTCAACTCTTCATGGAGTTCCTGCTTCTCCAGGGCAGCTAGGGGAACGATGCTTTCGGGGTCAATCGGGTCCCGGTTGTTCAGGCTTGAGGTCTGTGGTCCCGGTAATTGCAAGCTCCTATCACGACGGTCGTTCAGGCAGGCATTGACAGCGATGCGGAAAAGCCAGGTGGTGAACTTGGCGCGGGGCTGGTAGCGCTTGCGTGAGGCGTAAACCTTCAAGAACACATCCTGAGTCAGGTCCTCGGCCTGCTCACGGCTGCCAAGGTATCGGTAAGCCAGGTTCAAGACGGACCCGTAATGTCGGTGGAGAAGCTCCTCGAAGGCGCCGTCGTCCCCGCCTTTAAGGTGCATCATCAATTCCGTGTCAGTGTTCATTGCGAGAAGTTGCGCCCTAATAGTGAGTCAGCGGACGTGCCCAAAATTAAGACGTGAAAGCACGTGCAAATGTTCCCCTGAGCAATCAGGCTTGCCCCCAAACCCTGGGCGCGCCATTTAGGGGGAAAACACACACTCATCTCCCCCCGGTCTGCTGTTGCTTCAAGAGTCGGTAGGCAAGCCGAATGCGCTTTTCCACGGGCGGATGACTGTAGAAGATGAGTTCCACCAGGCGGCTGGGAGCTCGCTCAAGGAGGTTGCGCGCCGTCAGCTTGCTCAGCGCCGAGATGAAGGCCCGGTGGGCGCCGGTCTTGTGGAGCGCATAAAGGTCCGCCTCCGTTTCCAGCTTCCTGCTGTAGGCATTCTGCAGGGGTAGGACGACCAGCCCGAAGAGAGAGAAAATCAGGCAGAAAAGGGGGAGGGTGGCGATGTCACTCACACTTGGGCTGGTAAGCATCTCAGCCCGGTAAAGCACCTCGGTTGTTTGTAGCAGAACCAGCTTGCAGAAGAAGAATCCCAGCACGGAAAACACGCTCGACCAGATGAGCAGCCGGGGAATATGTCCGCGCACGTAGTGGCCTAACTCGTGGGCGAAAACGACCTGGATCTCCTCAGGGGTGAAGGCGTCCAGGAGCGTGTCCGCCAGCAGCACCCGTCTGGTTCTGCCCCATCCTGCCAACGCGGCTGTGGCTTTTCGCGTCTCGCGGCTGAGGTTGAAACGATAGATGCCCTTCATCTCCATCTGGGTGTCTTTCATCAATTCGGACAGCTTGGACCTGACTTCAGGTGCTTCAATTGGCTCTATCTTGTAGAACAGAGGCAAGAGCACCGTGGGTGTCAATCTCGCCAGGATGACGGCGAACAAGATCCAGGTGATACTTCCGAACAGCCACCAGTAATTTGGGAAATGGCGCAAGAAGAAATAGATCACTTCGACAATGGGCAGCAACAAAAGGAGGGACAGGGCCATCTTCTTGAACCAATCCGACAGCCAACTCGCTAAGTTCTGCCTGCTAAGACCGAAACGGTGTTCGGTTACGTATCCGCTGTAAAACGATAGTGGTAAAGCGATTAGGTTATAGAGCACCAGGAATGCGGAGCTGTAAAGCAAGACCTGTACCCAGATATTGTTCGCTACGTTCGCAACCGCCGTCCTCAGCACTTTGGAGCCGAAAAATACCATAGCCAACAGATAAGCCAACCCCAGAAGCAAGCTGCACAAAGCTAACACATAGCGCTGCCTGGCATAGAGCCGGGCACGGGCTGCTGCCTCTTCTTCAGAGGTGGGGACGGAAGCGGGCGCTTCCTCGGTGAAATGCGCAAGACCAGAGTCTTCTATTCTACGCTTCATGGAGCCCATCAGGTTTACGGTAGCAAGCTGTGGCCAACAGCTCGCCCTGCGGGGAGAAGATTTTGACATTGCAGGTCTTCTCCTCCACTTCGAGGAGCGCAAAGGAGGCGGGCCGTCCCACATCCAGTGGCGCTTTGAGCTGACCAGGGTTAATGACAACTCTTGACCTATCAAGTCGAATCTCAAAGCGATGGGTGTGTCCTACCAGGATGACGTCGGCAGCTTGCAGGTCTTCTGCGCGGAGGTCCTTTTCCGCATGGGTGAGAAGAACCTCCAAGTCCTCCAGGCGCTCCTGAAGCTTGCGGGGGACCTGCTTCTTGGCATACAGCGGATGGTAGATTCCCGGCACCTTGAGGACGCTGAATCCACCTGCTTCCAGTTCCTGAGCATCTTCGTAATTGTCGCCCAGATGATAGACCTTACCAAGCGAAAGCTCCCTGAGAACCGTCATCGCCTCCCTCAAGAGCGCCAGATTGCCATGGCTGTCAGCAAGGACGCCTATGCGAACCATCGTCAGACCTTGTCGAAAAGAACCTCGCCACTGAATGGTGACGTTTTGCTCTTGCTGCATCCTATCTGGAGCGATGGGTGAGGTCAACAGAAATCACACTGAGAGAGGGCTTCAGTCGGTTGTGCGAGGCGATGCGGCAGAGGTGACACAGGTCTATGCGATTGACAGCGCAGGTGGAGCAGCTATACTGTGAAACGGTGGAACTGATTGCTACATAAGGGGATGAGCCTTATGCCAGGTAAATCCAGGACTTGTCAACGGAAGGGAATTAGTCTGGTGGAGCTGGTGCTGGTGATATGCATCCTGGCTATCCTCCTGGCGCTGCTCATCCCTGCCGTTGTGAACGTGCGAGAACAGAGCCGCATCGTCCAATGTCTCGGTAACCTCAGCGAAATCGGCACCGCACTTTCGCTTTATGCTTTAGACAACGACGGGTTCTTCCCGCCTGGTGATATTGACTGTGCGGTCGCGGAAGAGACGCCAGACCAGGACAGAGCATCCCGTACTCGAAAGCGGCTTTGGTTCGAAATGCTTTACCCCTACATCGGACCCGAGAGATTGGTGGAGAATAAGTTGCTGCCGCAAGACATGGGCGGTACGGTCTTCGACTGCCCCAACAATCCCGCGTCTGCGCAGAGCCTGGGTTTTGACTACGGTTATAATTGGGAAGTCATTCGGTCTCTAGGAGGGCAGGTGCAGAACCTGTCCAGCCCGGGTTTCCAAATCGTGGTCTCAGAGAGCGATTGGTACATGAACAGTTGGCCTTACAATGTCCGTACTGTCCACTCTCTCATCCTGGGAGGTGCGGGGGCCAACTACCTTTTCGCCGACGGACATGCCCGGTGGAGCCAGAGGTATCATTTGATGGAGCCGCAGTTCAGTCCCTGGAAGCCCTATCGGCGCCCGGTCTCACCGCGCAGGCGAGCGACTGGTCAAGGCCTTGAAAGAGCAGCAGAATAGCCATACTGTGCTCCCCTAGCGCGAAAAAGCCTCCGACCAGTGCCGTCAGAAGGAATTTTTGGAACCCCTTGTTTAAGTGGGCGCCTCAGGAACGCTTTGGACTTCCCCTATGGGGCATGTCCTACACCTTCCAATCTTGGCTCCCGGGGTATGTTTATCGGTCCCAAAAATTGTGTCTTCTTGACACGAACACCGCAGAGGCTTCTTCTTTTACACATTATATGTTGAGCGCTTGGCGCTGTCAACTGAGAAAACGACAAAGAATGCCGCACCACAGATATGAATGGGTGCAGCGATAGAAGCGTCAGCGCTAAATCGTTGACAGAAGCTCTGTGTTCTGTATGATTTGGGGCATTGCTTTCACGATGACGAGATAACGAGAGGCATCTAATTGCGAGAGGAGTAGGGTCCTATAATGAAAGTCAAGATTGGTGTTATGGGCTCAGCGGGAGGGAACATTACCTCTGCGCAGAGAGAAAAGGTTTACCGACTCGGTCAGGAGATTGCCAGGCAGGATTGCATCTTGATCTCCGGGGGGTGCCCCGGGCTTCCTCACGAGGCTACCAGGGGCGCCGACGAAGTGGGAGGACTAACCATAGGCATATCGCCCGCACTTACCCTATGGGAGCATGTGGAAACCTACAAATCGCCCACAGAGCACCTGGACGTGCTCATTTATACAGGCGCGGGCCTGATGGGTAGAGAGGTGACGGCAGTGCGCTCGTGTGACATCGTTATCATCGCTGGCGGCCGCTCCGGAACCCTGGGTGAGTTCGCTATTGCCTATGACGAAGGCAAACCTATAGGTGTCTATTTGGGTACGGGAGGCATCACCTCTGCCATCAGTAGTATTGTGAAGTACATTGCCAAGGATAGGGGCAGCGAAATCGTCTATAGTGATGACCCCAGGGAGTTATTGGAGAAGCTGCTGGAGATTCACGAGCGCGTCAAAGACCGTCCGCCTCACTACGCCGCCGCAGAATAGACGTTACGGAGCGTTTTCTTCAGGGATGATGATCTCAGAAAGGTCCGCAATGTGTCTGGAGAAAAGCAGATTGATGGCTTTCAGCATCGCTTGTCGATTGTTTCTCACGGCTAGATTGTCCACGTTGACGAAGACATCTTCAAAGAACTTGTGTAAAGGCTGGTCAAAGGTCCGGGCATACGTGAGCGAGGCTTTCCGGTAGCAGCCTGCCTCAATCAGCTTGTTGATGTGCGCCCGGTGTTTGTTATAAAGTGACCAGAGAGCCTTCTCGGCTTCGCTCTCGAAAAGTGCTTCATTAACCTCTGGCTCACCTTCGAGCTCCCGGGAGATATTGTAGGTGCGCTCCACGGCGCGCACCAGGCCAGGCCAGGCAGGGGTCTGAGAAATCGCTGCCAGCGTCTCCAGTCGATTTTGGAAGTCACTGAGAGAATCAAGACCCGCTTTCATCACCCCACGTACCAGGTCGTGTGCGTAACCTTCGGAGGTGACTTTCAGGTAAAGCCTGTCGCGAAAGAAGTCTAAGAGGCGCTCCACGACGTCAGCACGCTGGGGTAAGCCCTCGGGTTGCAACTGGGCAGCTTGCGCGACTACTGACGCCAGCGATAGTTCAAACCCTTTCTCCAGGATAATGCGGATAATGCCCAGCGCATCGCGGCGCAGGCCGAAGGGGTCCTGACTGCCCGTGGGGATAAGTCCCAAGCCAAAGCAACCTGCCAGGTTGTCCAGCTTGTCCGCCAGGCTCAAGACTGCCCCCGGTGTAGAGCCGGGGACCTCATCGTCCAGAGTGCGGGGCTGGTAATGCTCGGCGATGGCCTGAGCCACCTCTGCAGATTCGCCATCAGAGAGTGCGTACTCCCTTCCTATGACGCCCTCCAGGCTGGGGAACTCCTGCACCATCAGTGTCACCAGGTCCACCTTGCAGAGCCGGGCCGCGCGCCTGGCGGCGACGGCAAGCTCTTCCGGTAAGTCAACCGCCCTTGCCAGCAGCTCAGCCAATGCCTCCAGCCGCGCGGCCTTATCGTGGTAGGTACCTAGTTCGGAATGAAAGACGATGCCCTCGAGCTTTTCCACCTTGTCTTCCAGGTGGACTTTTCGGTCCTCGTCCCAGAAGAAGCGCGCATCTGCCAACTTGGCTCTCAGGACCCGTTCATATCCTGGTCGAATGACCTGGGCAGAAGACGGACCACGGTCGCTGACGGCCAGGAACTTCGCCAGGAGCTTGCCTCCCTGGTCCCGCACGGGGAAGTAGCGCTGTTCTGTCCTCAGCGCTTCCAGCAGGACCGGTTCGGGCAGGTCAAGATGCTCTTTACTGAAGCTGCCGAGGATGACGGTGGGGTACTCCACCAGCGCCGTCACCTCTTCCAGGAGCTCCTCGTCGGTCAGGTGGCTCGGCAGTGGTTCCAGCGCCTTTTCCGCCTGCTTTCGTATTAACTCCTTGCGCTGGTCGGGGTCGGCGATAACAAAGTTGTCCTGCAAGACCTTCTGGTATTGAGTAAGGTCCGCTGAGGGGAGCGCTACCTGCTGCTTTCCCAGGAAGGGGTGACCGCGGACGGTTCTTCCCGCGCGCATTCCCGCCAACTGACAATCGACCACTTCACGGTCGAACAGGGCTGCGATGTAGCGAATCGGACGCGCAAAGTAAAGCGACTTGCCCTGCCAATGCATCGACTTGGGAAAGGTCAGGTTTCTGATTAAGTCGGGGAGTAGCTCGGCAAGTAGCTCGATGGTTGGTCGGCCCGGGATGCTGATGCGCGCAAAGCAGTAACGACCTCGGGGGAGCTCTCGCACCTCGAGCCGGTCAACCGGTATCCCCTTGGAACGCGCAAAACCCTGCGCCACTTTGGTCGGCTTACCTTCACTGTCGTAGGCAATATCTGCCGGTGGACCTTGCACCTCTTTGACTTTGTCCTCCTGCTTGCTGGCGAGACCCTTGACGTGCGCTGTGAGCCGACGACAGGTCCACAAGGTAGCAACTTGCGCGGAAGGAAGGCCCAGCTCTTTGAGCCCTCCTTCCAGCTTGGCACTCAGTTGCTGGACAGCAGGCGCAAGGAAGCTCGCCGGTATCTCCTCAGTGCCGATCTCCAGTAGCAATTCAGACATTGTGAATCCGCTCGGTTTCTTAGGTGTTGTTTCCGATACAATCTGCGCTTAACCCGCAATATGTAGAGGCCTGACTATAACAGGTGTCCCAGGGGCTTGTCAACGCTTGAGCGACCCCAAGCCAGATGAAGCTATTCTTCTGTCACAGTGGACTTCCAGATGCCCTCGACAGCAGAGCGTTAGCCGGTCACCCGTAGTAAGAATGGACTGGACAAGATGAGCCGTTCCCGTTAACATTGGTAATGCGCCTCTCTTCGAGTCCAAGCCTCGCCTCGCCTGAGCTTACCGTCGAGGTCAGAGTCGAGGGCAAGGTCGCGTAACTTCAGGGAGGCACGTGCAAGGTATCAATGCCCGTTGCCGAAGTGGCGGAATTGGCAGACGCGCTAGGTTCAGGACCTAGTGAGGGTTTTACCTCGTGGGGGTTCGAGTCCCCCCTTCGGCACCATAGCTGCATCTTACCCTGGTTCAGCCAGCTCTCCACCAGGCCGATCTCCCGGTAGAGGAAGTCAATCAGCCTCAGGCAGCCGTCTACGTGATCGCTCGTGATAGTGCTCTCAGCAATGAGCTGCACCTTGTGAGGATTGGCCAGGTGCACCTCCATCCCCAGCCCCTCCGGCACCTCTACTACTCGGTGCCAACTTCCCCCGGCCTCCAGGGTCACCGCAGTGGGCTGCTCTGACGACCATATCACCTCCTGCAGTGTCGCCGCCGGGCACACGCTGGTTGTCTACCGCTTTGCATTCTTGATCAATCACCACCACCGTAGTCTTCTTGTCAACCTCCAGTCCCGCGTACACCATGAGGCATTCCTCATTCCTATGTGCTGACCAATGCACATAGTGCACCACACTGGGCAGAGATGAGTGGATTTCCCATATCATCAGTTGCCGAGGGTAGAAGGACTTGACATGGGAGCCGGGGCACACTAGAATCTGAGTTTGCCGTAAGCAGGTCGTCCAGGCTTTGTATGCCCATCACGGCGGTGTAGCTCAGTCGGCTAGAGCAGCGGAATCATAATCCGCGTGTCGGGGGTTCGAGTCCCTCCACCGCTACCATCTCAAACCCTTAGTTTTCAAAGCGTTACGCCGCGCGCCTGCTTGGGATGAAGCTCGCAAAATCCCTTCGCGTTGAAGACTCGTTGAAGATTTGGAGGCGCAAGGTCTCGTGTACGGACAGCAGTGGGCGTCATCTCATATCAAAGAAATAAGAACAGAGCGCTGCAGGAGAACGGGAGGTTAGCACTTTCTGGGGGACCACACGTAACCAACCTGTTGCTAGGCGGTTGCTGAACTAGAGTGGTGACGAATTCTTGTCGCAAAACCGTTATTCAGGTTATCTCGGAAGCTTTGACTCACGCGCGTGTCCCCAAGAACCCGGAACGACTTGCTGCGGAAGTGAGTATTCAACATATACATCAGCCGCTGCAAGTCGATGTAGTCGCTGATCGATCCCTCGTTCATTTCCAGGAAGGGGTACAACTTGCCGTTCAGCATGTGCAGGGCTCTGTCCCATCCGCGTTCCTTGAAGAAGGGCAGATACTCATTGTAAATCTGGGTCTTTGGCACGGGCGTAAATAGCATCGGAATAATGGAGCCCACAATTTCTGACACGAAGAGTACGCTCTTCACCACATCATCTATCCTCTCCTTGGGCAACCCGTAGAGCACGAAAGCATTAACGTCCATGTTGCGGAGCTTGAAGCCTGCTTTCTCACACATTCGTACCGCACGAGCGAAGTGCTCAAGGGTCACGTGCTTCCGGTTCAGCCTCGCAAGATGGTCATGATCCAGTTGTTCGAAGGGAAGATAGACCTTTTGGAAGTTAGCCGCTTTTAGAAGGTCAACCAGCTCCTGAGACTGGGACAGCGTCCTGGTGCCGAAGCCCTCTGGCGCATAGAGCCTGAAAGGCAGCTTTTCCGCCACAATCTTTCTCAGCAAAGGCATCAGGCAGTTTTGAAAGTTCACGAGGAGATGGTCAGCATAGAAGGTAAAGTCCCTTATACCAAACCGGTTGAACTTGTCCTTCATTTCCGAGAGAATGTCTCCGGGGTCACGGTGCCGTAGGCGCTTCCTGCCTTCGTTTAGAGCTCGCTGAGCACAGTATGCACAGTTGTAAGGGCAGCCCCGGCTCGGGGTGATAATCGCATATTCCGGCGGCTGGCTGTAAAGCGACAAATCCGTCCACAGGTCGTTTGCTTCCTGAACCTCACCAGCGACGACAATGTCGGCATCAGTCATCGAAGCTGCATGCTTGGGAGCAAGCGTGGGATAGATTCCGCCGAGAATGATGGTTGTCCGCTTTCCGAAGCGCTTGCGCAGCCGCTTGGTCAAGTCTCGAACGCTTTCCCACCAGTAGGTCATGATGGCAGAAATCCATATTTCATTCGGCGGATGCTTTGGGGTGAAGCCCTCTTCATCAAGCCACTGGTCAAGTTGCTCCCAGGTTTTCCCGAAGTGCCGTTTGTAAAGCTCTAATATCTCGCCATTCTTACCAATGACTACAGGAACACTTGGCCGTGTGGGTTCGCTTTCTTGAGAGTACTCCTCGTCAGGATTGATCCGGTGCTGATGAACCTTTCGCCGCTCGTCCGTCTCCATGAAGTCGAAGAGCTCCACCCGCTTGTACCTATATTGCTTGAGGAGGCTTGCAATCCGCAGAAGGCCATAGGGCTGCGACCACTCCGCCCAGTACTGGGTATCATAAACAGGTGGGTTAACCAGAAGGGCGGTTCTACGCTTGGCATCACCGCCCAAGTTGCGTCGCTTGAAATGTCTGATCACTGTCTTTCGACCAGACATTTCCGGTCTTGCCTTGCCATTGCCTTGTGTCGGGCTCATTTTCTGGACGCTGCCACCAACTTGGGAAGGCCGAGGGTTGTTTGGCAAATTTTGCCGCCCTTAATCTCTATCAACGGGGCGTTTAGGATCTGAACAAGTCGCTCTTGGGGAAACCTGGGCGCCACCGTCCGGGGGTCGGGCTGCAAGTAGAACTGAAAGTTCATCATACGAGCACCTCTATTGCCTTCGTAGAACATTGGCTTCTCCGTGTGGCACCTGAAACGTTCAGGAGCTGATACCCGATTCACGAAGTACGGAAGGTATATCTTGAACCTGATCTCATCCCTCGGATGGTCCAAGGCTGCCTTGATCACGTCGTCTGCCGACGCCCCCCAACGGTTCAGCTCGGTCCGAATGTTCGCTAAAGTATATTTGACCTCCCCGTTTAGCGGAGGGTCGAGACGCATAGAAATGAACAGCAACCATCCCACTCTAAAGCGCGCTTGATCTTCGATCAGCTTCTCAATCGCTCTGAGCCTCGGTATCTCTCCGTCATCCCTGTAAAGTAGCCCGCCCGAGTAGTCAAGGGAAGCCACGTCCACCGGATACTCCATTGGAACACCATACGAATCCTGGCCATCACAGATGATAACGTCAATGTCTCCTCTCAAGAGCCTTACTTTCTTGGCCAGTCCAGATAAGGCGGCGTTTACTAGCAGCTCATGCTGGTCGTGCCATTCCTCTCCCTCCGCGCCACGTTCCACCAGTTGGAAACCCGAAAACAAAGGAGCCCAATCGCGTACATCTTTCATAGCAGGGGAAGACAAACCGAAATACCGAAGATAGCCCAACCGCTCCCCTAAGCGCTTCCGGATGAGTTCACACTGTAAGTCGCGCACAACTTGCTTATTGCGTGTGAACTTCACAACCATCTCGCAACTACCTGAGCTTCTGCCCGAGCCTCGTGTGGACCGCCTTCAGAACACGCTCGAGTCTCCTGGGCTGTCCTGCTAGCTCCTCGCGAAGCACTTCGACTATGGTTTCGTAAACCGCCTTGGCTTGGGGGCTGAGCTTAACAGCCTTAGCTATGTCAAACAGGGAACCTTTCTCTTCAGCCTTAGACAATTTGCGAAGAACAGAACGAGCTTGCTTCGTTACGCGACCTCCTTCTTTGATTAAGACCAGGTCCCGCTCTGTTTTCTCCCGCTTGGAGCGAGCCCGCTTAAGTCTCTTTTTGACGTTCCCTAATGCACTTCTGATTTCGTATTGGATTTCGTCCTGAAGGTCAGCCGGCAGGTCACCCAAGTCGAGTTCCCGTCCACGCGCTGAAAGGACAGCTTCGGTTTCCTTGATTACCTCTCCAAAACGACGCTGTTGGGATTCAATACCGGCCTTCCGGTTGAGAACTTGGGCTATACGCGTGCAGCGCGAGTACGTCCGCTTCCTGGCAGCATTATCCTCGAAGTTGTCCCTGTCTGAGGAAGGAACTAATTCCTTGTCAAACAGATGTATCTCACCGAAGAAATTAAACGCTCGCTCGGGTGTCGCATCCCAGAGCGTTTGTCTTGTTAGTTGAGGTGTCCCGATTGCGAAGTTCTTGACCCGGTAGCCTAAGCCTCGTGTTTTCTTATCAGGAAACTGGCCTTTCGAGACGTGCATGCAGTACCAGCAATAGGCGAGCACGGAGCTATCTGCATCGTCGCCGACGAAGATGGTGTCAAACTCTGGCGGAAACAGGTCCGTCACATGCGGTTTGTAAAGTGGCTCGTCGTCAATCGTAATAGGCACCTCGAAGAAGTCCGGCACGTTGAGTCGGAGCCGGCGTGAGATATCTTTTCCGTACTTGAACGCAGGGTCGAATGGAAGAGGAAGCACCCTTCGCAGGTAATCTTTCAGAACGGCCTTGTCATAGAGCTCCTGAGAATCCTGGTGTATTTCATGAAGTTCGACAAGGGTAAAGTGTTCTTTCACATCGGCTTCTTCCGTCGAGACCTCGGTGAAATCCCGAAGCAATTCCTCAAGAGGTGGGTTTCGGTCGGACCGCACTTTCTCGAGCATGCGCTCTGCATCAATGACAACCTTATGTCGCCTTGGTTGGTTCAGTCGCGACGAAGTGACGATGATTCTTTTCGCTACAGCTATCCCGGAGATCGTCCCAATTCCACGAAACCCGACGTCGAATTCCGACTCCTTCTCGGAGAACCCGACATAACGGTATCGGCGCATGAGGTTGCGGTGCATACCAATCCCACGGTCGAAAATCGTGATCGAGGGCCTGGTAAGACGTATTTCGATGGGCGCGTCCAGACTTCTTCTCGTGCGTCGCTCATATTCCCGAACGGCATCGCATGCGTTCTGGACAAATTCCCGGACAACATGACGTTTGTCAGGATACAGCCCTTGGCCCAACGCGTCTAAAACCGACCCATAGACGAAAGGTTCACTCCGGGCTGCTTGACCGCCAGCCATCGTGGCCCTCCTGTTCCTGTTTGAGTTTTATTTCATCAGGTCCTTAAGAGAATATTGAATGTCCTTTAGTTCAGTTTTGGTGTTCACCGTCACCATCAACCCCCTTAGCCCGTGTACAGAGTAGCCTCCGCACTACACCCACGCAAGCGCAAAGTCAACTTCAGGAGCTTTGTGCTCAACACCCAACTGCACAGTCTTGCATTCCGGCCCTATCTCGACAAGGTCACCACAGAACCAGACGCGCTCGTCCGCTATTGCAATTTCAAACACCATGAGCCTACTGGCGTGACCCGGCGCCGCGATACACCGCACGACCGTCCCCCCAATCTTGGGTTCCTCGCCATCGCAGAACTGAAGCGCTGGCTGGACCTGTACCTCGCTCTTGGGGTCAAGGCGGCGGTAATTCATGCCGGCGGCAGGGCTATTTGGCCCACTGCCACTGGATAGGGTTGCACATGCTCAAGGCGAGTGCGCAAAGGCCACCCGTGGGGTGGCGGCTTTCCCGTTGCCTCTTTGTGCTGCTCTATTGGACAACTCTCACCGGGACCGAGAAGGATTCGTTCTCATTGCCCAGCATATCGCAAGCGACGGCGTGGAAGGCATGGGGGCCCGGGGGTAACTGTTCTTTGGTGAGTTTCAATTCGTAAGGCGCTTTGCTGAGGCGGCCCATCTTCTGCCAATCCACATACACATCCACCCATTTCACACCGGAACGGTCGCGGGCTAGCACTTTGACAGTGAGCCCTTCATCGCCGACCTGCACCAGCTCCGGCTCCCAGCCGTGCTCGCTCTGAATCTTGCACTGCTCGTCGGTGAGGTACTGTGGGTGCACCACTTCCACCGCCGGGCCGAGGTAGTCTTCGTCAACCTTGTTCGTCACCCGCACAAGCGTCCGCTTGCCGACGGCCAGTGGAACTTTGATCCCTGCTCTAAGTTCGGCCTTCGTGAACCCCTGTTTCTTGCCATCGATCTCGACCTCATTGTGGTCAGCCCGAGACAGGTAGTTCAGCGTCGCCGTACCCGCGCCCTCAAGTTCTACAGCAATGTCGCCGATCTGACGCGCCTTCTTCACACCGCCGGAGGCGTAAAATGCGAGCGTCTGGCCGAAGGACTCTAGCTTCTCGAACGTGAACTTGGCGCTGCTGGTGTTCCCCTTAATAGTGGTCTCTGCTTCGAAGATAGGTGCACCCTCGGGGAAGCTCAGCTTCACTTCAGCAGTATCCTCATTCCCGTAAAACCTTGCCAGTGCCATCACCCGTTGACCATCGGGTGTATCTGAAATCAGGCCCTTCCAGCCCTGGGGAAGCTGCCCATCCAGGGGCCTCAGCTTCTTCTGGAGCTCCGCCATCTTTGCGGCGGGCGTGTCAGTATAGTACGTGGCCGCCATATCGACCATCACGGGGCCCTTCTGAAGCGGTTCCTCCCGGCCGATGAGCACCGCGGGGCGGGGGTTGTTCTTCGGCTGGTCTAGCGAGACGCGTGCCACGAACCGGCCCCGTCCTCCAACGGTAGCCACCCCCAAGCGGTCGTTCACACACCACCAGGAAGATTGAAGCGTTTTGTGCGCGTTTCCAAGCGCCTTCCTGTCAACCCGGTAGCCCTCGCGCTCATTGCCCACGGTTGCCGAGGCCATCAGCGATTTCAGGTCGAGCGCTCCGCCTGCATGGGCACAGTCCCGACAGTCGGGCAATTTGGGATCCACGTAGAACGAGCAGGCAAACCCTTCCGCCCAGTTTGATTCCCCGTCCCGTCCGTCCTTGCCCTCCAGAATGCGAACCATACCGATGCACGTCCTGTCATAGAAGGAGGTAAAGGAGTGATAGGAGATGGATCGCTCCAGGACGGTCTCATTGTAGAGGGCGTCCTTGTCCAGCCGCACGATGCGTCCAGCAGTGGAGAGCAACGCATCGGTGCGATCCACGCGGCAGTCAGTCTCGCTGGTGGCGGCGAAGTGCAGGTCGCCCACTATCCCGCCGAAGCTGCTCACGAAAAGAGGGTCTTCGTCCACCGGACGCCTCGCTTCGTTGTCGGGCCAGACCTGCACCACGCGGTTCTCTTGTCGCCCCGTGTAGCCCAGGGTGGAGTCGAGGGCTTTGTAGGCGCGGGAAAGCTCCGCATAAGGTCCCTCTCGCCCGCGACGCGGCCCATAGCGGGCCTTGGCGCTCCAGGAGATGACGACCAGTTTGTCGGGGGTACGATGCAGGCAATAGCGATGTGGACGAAACCAGTATGTGCCGTGCACCTTCCGAACCGCTTCCCCGTAGGGCAGGGGATACTTTGTGGCTCCCCAGGGCCCACACAGCTTATGTAGCAAGTATGCCAACACCAGATTCTCACCGAAGGCGTTCCCTACTAGGGGGCCTTCGACACGCCTTTGGGGCGGAACGCTCCAGATTTTTCGTGACGCCTGCGCACCACGGGCGGCAAAGGCCAGCGCCTCAGGTGAGCGGAGGAGACAGGCCAGATAGGCAGGATCCAGGTCCTGGAAGAACAGGGCCCTTTCTGCCGTGCACGGGTCCGCGAACTGCCCGTTCCCTGCCGACAGGCGCAGGCTCCACCATTGGCGCTCGTCTAGGTTCGTGAGGGGTGAGGTAAAGCAGACAGGCAGGGGCTGACCCGTGAGAAGCCGCGCCACGATCTCGCGCATATTACCAGCCAGGAACACCAACGGACACTGGGCGTACCAGGCGTTGGCAGCCATCAGATGATGGTCACTGGAGAAATCGGGGGCGTAGCTGGCTCTGGGCGTCGGCTCCCCTCTCCTCGCGTAATACCTCCAATTCCTCATCCACTCCTTTATGGGCTTCTTGGCGATGACTCTGGGGTCGGCAAAGTCCTGGGGCACGGGTCGCATGGTGATGGCTCCCAGGGTGGCCCCGTAGTCCATCGACTCGCCAAAGGCCAGGGAGACAGTGGCGTTGGTCTGTGGTTCCCAGCGCTTGCCCTCGGGGGGGACCCTTTTCCCCTCGAGAATCTGCGTGGCCATCTCCGGGGCCTCCTCCCATTTGCCCTCGTCTGCGAGTTTCAGGACGTACCCAATGCCAAACGGCCTCCCGCCAAAAGATCCCCCTGCCGGGCGCCTCCCCGGCTGCTTCGCCCAGTGCCTTGCCAGGCGGAGCAGCTCCTCACGCGAGCGGCCACTCAGGGCAACCTGCTCTTCGCTACCGTCCAGCGCCACGAAAAGCGCCATGTGCGGCCACCAAAAGGCGTCCTCATTGTGGTGGCGCAAGTAGTATGCAAAGGTGTCGAGATAAATCTTGCAGATTTCCTGGTTGCTGATGGCGCCCTTGTCGAGGGGCGGTGCCGGACGCAACTCACCCGCAAAAGCCGAACCAGAAATGAGCATCCCCATTAACACCAATCCCAATCTTCTCCACATTTCCTTTCCTCCTGCTTCAGTTCATGAGCGTGGCTTGAGAACGAACCCCCCGCCACAATCAGAGGACCTGTCTCCAATTGGCACAGGATTGTAAGAACGCACCCAGGACCGGACTGTCACTGAGCGCTTCTCGCTTCCTGACATCTCCCTATTATCAGCACTCCGCTGCTGCCGTCAATGGTCCCTTCTTGCTAATGCTGGTCAAAGCCCGTGAGCCACATCTTTTTCCCGACAAGTAATAACGCCCGCTGGGGCCCGAGTCTGGTGGTTCTGTCGGTCGGCTTTCTTCTCGAAATCCAGCCACCCCGTGGGATAAGCGGCTTGAGATGACCGTCAGAAACGCATATCATTGTTATTATCCGACATTTCCCATTTGACGCTGCGCGACGGACCCCATGCCCGTACCACGCTCTCATTCTAGTGCTCTGTAACGAATAGAATGCAAGGTAATTGGTCTTTTTGCCGATAAGGGTGATAGACCTGTTGGTAAGGAGACCGAACATGAAGAAGTACATTGTTGAGTTGACAGTGGCGGAGCGGAGGCAGTTGCAGGATTTGGTGGCCAAGGGCAAGGTAGCGGGCTACAAGATTCGTCATGCCCAGATGCTGTTGAAGGCGGATCAGGGCGAGCAGAGGCCCGGCTGGCAGGACGGTCAGATTGCCGAGGCCTTTGGCAGTCATGTGAGCACGGTGGAGCGCTTACGCAAGCGCCTGATGGAAGAGGGCCTGGAGGCGGCCCTGGAGCGTCGCAGGAGACACAATTACCCCCGCAAGCTTGACGGGGAGGGGGAAGCCCATCTGATTGCCCTGGCCTGTAGCCAAGCCCCGCAAGGTCGCAGCCGCTGGAGCCTGCGCCTGCTGGCCGACCGCCTGGTGCAGTTGGGGGTGGTGGAAAGCGTCTCCCACATGACGGTCAGCCGAATGCTTAAAAAAACGAACTCCAGCCCTGGCTGAAGGATCAATGGTGTATTCCACCCGCGGCCAACGGTGAGTTCGTGGGCCCGTATGGAAGACGTGCTGGAAGTGTACAAACAGCCCTATGATGAGGCTTATCCGGTGGTCCGCCTGGACGAGACCAATCGGCAACTGATCGCAGAAACACGCCAGCCCATTGCTGCCAGGCCTTTGCACCGGCTCAAGCCTGTCGCTTGGTGGAGAAATTAGAGGTTCACTACACCCCCAAGCAAGGCAGTTAGTTGAACATGGCGGAGGTCGAGATGAGTGTCTTAACCCGCCAGTGCCTCTCGCGACGCATCTCCAGCAAGGAGGAAATGATTACGGAAGTGGCCGCCTGGCAGCAGCAACGTAATCAGGCACAGGCAAGCGTCGATTGGCAGTTCACCACCCCCGACGCTCGCATAAAGTTGAAGAAGCTATACCCAGTACTTTTGCTGTTACAGAGCACTAGGTGGCGGAATGCTCAAGCCTAATACCTTGCGCCGAGCCGGGCATGACCCCCGAGCCATTGCTGGCTTTGCATGGGGACTATCATTGGAACTGATTGCCATGCTCAAGTTCTGCATTGAGGACATCCGCCCCAGGCTGATATAGTCATCTTCACCGTCGAAGTAATATGCGAGCCCCGACACCCCATCTGTCAGCGTTGCTCCTTGCACGTCGCCATCATGGTCCCCGACAAGGTCATTTGCGTTTCCGTCAAATTTCCAGTGCCCTATCAGCCCTGCTGCGCGTGCTTCAAGTGCCACCTTCTGGGCAGGCGATCCTTTCGACCCCAGGGGATGGACGCCGATGTAGGAAAAATACTTAAATCCAAAGCGCTTAATAAACCTCACTGCCCTCCTTCTGGTAATGTCAACATCCGCCACGCTGAGTCTGTCAAGGGCTATCGCAAACTCAAGCACAGTCTGAGCGCGATTAGGCACATCTTCCAGAAGCAGGGGAAGCTCTTCCCAGGTGGTGCTTTGTCCTTCGAAGGTCAAGGCCCCGTTCTCGCCAAGCACCAGTCGAACGAAATAGCGCATCCTGCCAGGCAGACGGTTGCGGGCTGCTTCCACCAGCCTGGTCTGCTCCGGAAAGTTCGCAATCAGTTCTTCGAACGTCGCGTGGGCTTGAGCTTTCTGTCCTTTCTTGAGATAGCACATGCCCAGCCGATAATGCGCCTTGGCAACGTAGCGCCGGTTTGCTTCGGCATCTTTGATAATTTTCTGGTAGATTTCGACAGCTCTATCCAGGTCCCCTGCCGTCTCTTCCAGACAGATGCCCGTTTCCAGGAGCAGGGAAGCGTCCCCAGCCAGAGAACCCGAGCAAATCCCCAGCACCACACTGACAACAATGACAACCGGCCATCTCTGCCTCATGACTTCATCCTCCCTGTGACATGGTACTCACATTGACCCTTTCACTCAAGTAACTACCGGCCCGTAGATGCCTTTGACATCCATGCGGCTCAAATTGCTCCTCCTTTCCTCGGCCGCCGCCTGCATTGCCAAACTGCAAGACCTACTACAATGAATTATAGCTCCCCAATGTTACCCATTTGTTACACTTTGTTCCTTTCTTTGTCCTATTTTCGCTGGCGGCAAACGGAGAAACTGGCTTGCAGCATCGTCGCACCGGCAATGATGTTCCTCAAAAGAACATCCTTTTCGCGAGTCGCATGGATGGACTGGCCTTGCCTAGAAGCTCCATGGTATGATACGCCATCGGCAAGAGGCTTTATCGGTTTCCAAGCTAATACGTCAAGAAAATCCTGGAAACCAGCCAACCATTGGGCAGGTATGTGGAACTATGAGGGTGAGATGCAATGAGCAATCCCAAAGCTATGGCGGAACCTGACGGCGTATTAGTCCAGCGCGTGCTCGCTGGCGAGACGGATGATTTCCGTGTGCTTGTCCAACGGTATCAAGACGCTGTGTTTGGCGTAGCTTTGAGCAAGACAGGAAGCTTTGCCGATGCAGAGGACATTGCACAAGAAGCCTTTCTCGCCGCATACGAATCGCTGGCGAGGTTGAAAGATGACAGTCGCTTCGGCAGTTGGTTGTACGGTATCACCCTCAACAAGGTGAAAAGGCACTTGCCCTTCTGAGCGAATTCAAATTTGACAAGGCAACGAAGTGCTACAACTTCGACAAGCTTTGGGACCATCCGCGATTCAAAGAAATCTTTGGCGAAGCGGATCCCCGTGAAGAGAATCTCTTCTGGATCGAGCAGACCAACATAGGCATCGTCGGCCAGAAGAGGACGGCCAAGAAGCACAGGAAGCGTGCGCCCAAGATGGATGCGCCCACTGCGAAAATCGGCCAGCGCCGCCGATGTGAGCTTCAGCATTGGCTGAAAACTGACCGACTGCTTGCGATCAAGTGTGTATCCATGCCGGTGGACAGGAAGAGGAATAAGGAGTGGCTTGTCCTGGAAACTGAGAATGCGCATGCGCTGAACCTTGCGCTGCCACCATGGCCTGACCGCAGAAATGGTAATCTGGAGGAGGTCGTCCGCGGACCCTATGAATATGCCTGGCGGAGAGGAACTGAATCCACAGTTGACCTTCTTAAGGGTGTAGGGATCAAGGTCGAAGCTATGGTCCTGCTCAAACAGGAAGGTGAGGACATGGTGGCGGCATTAATAGCGAAAGGCAACGGCCGACGTGCGATGGTCACCATAGACGGGGTGGATGCAACATCCCTGGCTCTGGAGGCCAAAGGCCCACTTCTCATCACCGAAAGCCTGGCCCAGAAGCTCTATGTGCGGGGTAAGACAGGCAAGCCCCTTTCCCCCAAGTCTGCGCAAAGGAGGCTCCTTGAGAGCTGAGAATGCAGCTGCGCACCTATATCTGCTCAGCGCTCAACAGCTAGCTCTCCTTCCAGATAACCCCATTTGTTGATACCAGGGCTATGAACCTTCGCCACCAAAGGTCAGGAGCGGAGAGCGAAACATTTAATATTTTTTCTTGACAGCCCTGCAAACTGGGTGTATATGAGGCTAAGAAATTAGCTAGGTGGTCTCAAGCTCAGAAAGGAGTCACTCGGTGGCACGTCGCAGAACCCGCACCCTTACGGAGTTCGAACTGGAAATCATGCAGGTGGTCTGGCAGCAAGAGGAGATCACTGTGGAAGAGGTCCGTCAGGCCTTGGAAGAGCAGGGCAAGCGCTTTGCGCTGCCCACCATCCGCACCATGCTCACCATCCTGGAGCGGAAGGGCTATGTGACGCGCAGGAACCTGGGCGTGGGCCGAGGTCGGATTCATGCCTACCGGGCGGTGGTATCCCAGGACAAAGCGCTGAAGCGCATCCTCAAGGACATGGTGGAACGTGCCTTTGAAGGCTCCGCCATGAGGCTGATGGCGGCGCTGGTGAAGGGCAACATGATATCATCACAGGAACTGGCAAAGGTCAGAAAGCTCATCCGTGAGCGTGAGAAGGGGAAAGAGAAATGAACGTGTCTCACTGGCTGATGGCACTCGACCAATGGGGGTTTGCCACCATCCGCTTGCTCTTGGCAGCACTCTGGCAGTCATCCATCCTCTTTGTTGCCATTGCAGTACTGGCCTGGATACTGCGCAAAAGGCGCACCTCCGTCAGACACAGTCTCTGGGTGGCAGCGCTCTTCGTGGCGCCGCTGCTTCCGCTGTTGGCGTCGGTGGCCAGCCGGGCAGGAGCACCTCAGGCAGAGGTCGCTCTCCTGCCGACCTACTTCGCGCCCGCGGTTGAGGTTGCTTCCCCCCTGGAGAGACCACATCCCCCGGAGGCACTCGAGTACCTTGCGCCCTCAGCAGCCATCGCACCTGTCGAATCGACCCCTGAAGAAGCGCGACAGGTCTCGCTGCTGGAGTATCGCTGGGCATTGCTGATGATGGCCTACGCTGCAGGTGTCATCGTGCTTCTGACCTGGGTTGTCATCGGGCGCACCTGCATCCGGCAGTGGGTAAGGAAAGGGACCCCTGCCACGGCTGAACGGGTCCTCTCGGCATTCAAGCGTGCCCGGAAGAAGCTGGGACTACGCCCAGAGGTGCTCGTAGTGGAAAGCCCAGGTGTCCCCACGCCCTTCACCACCGGCATTCTGCGCCCGGTAGTGCTTCTACCGAGCGGATTGACTCAGCATTTGACCGATGAGGAACTTGAAGCTGTCTCCCTGCATGAGACGGCGCACGTTCGCCGCCACGACACGCTCATTCTTGCGCTCATCTCCCTGGTGAGGGCAGTTCTGTTCTTCCATCCTCTGGTCTGGTGGGCTTGTCGAGAGATTGCTTTGCTGGCTGAAGAGGCTGCTGATGATGCGGTGCTGGAGGCGACAGGGGAGGAGGTCTCCTATGCCAAAATGCTCACGCGCTTGGCCGAAGACCTGCCCCGCCGGACGCTCTCGACGGAAGTTGCTGTGGGGATAGTGCTTTCCAGGAATGCCTTCCTGCGGCGCGTGGAAGCCATCCTCTCCCACCGCCGCCATCAACTGCGCAGACTCTCCCGCCTGACCCTCATTGCCACAGTCCTTGGAGCCGTTATCTCGCTTGCCCTTGCCGCGGCGCTGCCCCTGGGGGAGAGGATTCCCCCCTCAGGTGAAGCGACCCCAAGCTCGGTGCAAACTCGCATTGATACAGAATCTCAACTTCCCACAGCCGTCCCGGTTCCTCTTGCGAAAGCAGATTTCTCCGAGGAACTGGCCAACCGGATTGTTGCAGCCGTGAGCAAACAGCAACTGCCCTTCTTGGCCCAGGACAAGCTAGATTCCCTCCGTTTGGAGATGCAGGCGCTGGTTGCCACACATACGCCCGAAGATCTAGCACCAGAGCGACGAGAGTCCCTGCTGAGAGCCGTTGACCGTTATGTTCCTGAGTATTTCCCACGGGCACAAGCGGGAAGAGTATATCTGGATTTCCGCGACCTCATTGGCACCCTGAAATGGAGGCTGTGGCTGGCGCTCGGCAGGAAAGAACTGGACTCCACCCAGGCAGAGAAGTTGGAGCAGCAGAGGGAATGGATGCGCACCTGGGTCCGGAGTCGCCCAGACCCGAGCAAGGCAGTTGAGCAAGTGATGGCTCAATTGGAGAGGCTGTTCAATGATCCACTGTGTCCGCTTTTTCAAACGCCCATGACCGACTTGGAATTCTCTGAATTTGCCGCCGCTGTTAAGAGTTCCGGCGACCAGACCCCCATCCACGCTCTTGCCGAATTTGTCAGCCAAGCTTTGCGAGTCCGATTCCCTCCAAAGCCAGGACTCCTGGGCAAATTCGAACTTCCGTTCGAAGATTGTGATGTGGGATTCAGCACAACGAATGAGAAGTTGAATCTCAAATTCGCTTCAAACGATGAGTTTCTTGGGACCACCAGAAGAATTCGCGACATTGACGACGGGCGCCCCGGGAGCATTCTCGACATAGCGACGTGCAGGACGTTGGACGTTCCGGCATGGGTGACCGGTGACGGTGAGCTCCGGGAATGGCTGAACCAGGAAGGGAAGGGTGACATTGCGTATGACTACGTGAAGGGCGGAGGACTTCTGGCCGTCCGTGGAGCGAGAATTTCCCTTCTTAGTGTTCCTGACTGGATAGCCGCAGACGCCATCACCAACGAGGAACTCCAGCAGCGCCTTTCAGCTCACGGGGAGCGTGTCATCCAACTGAAGAAGTTCACCGATGCTTACCACTCCCGGCAGTCCTTCTCTGCCTTTGTTGCCATCCAGACGCGCGAAGGATGGCTTGCAGTCCTGCAACTCAAACGCTTTGACAACAAGTGGGTGTCCGGTCTGCTTCGCGGCCGCGGCCAGGCCTGGACTGTCATCGATGAGCCAACCGAAGTGACCTGGGGCAAGTCCTCCGACGGGGTGCAGTGCCGCCTGCGCGCGGACAAGCTCGTCTGGGAGGCAGGAGAAGTCCCTATACTCAAGGCAGATGTTCGCAACCGGGGAAAACGTGAGCTTTGGGTACTGCGGGCGCAGGCGGGATGCGAGCTTGAATTTGACGGCAAGTGGTTTGAGCAGAAGGAAATCGCCGCACAAATATCTCCCTTTCCTCCGGGCCAGCGGTACGACGATATCCCGATTACGCTTGATGATCCATGGGTAACGCCGAGGGATGACGAACGACTCCGGCTCGAGCCCGGCAAGCACAAGGTTCGTGTTGCTTTCATTTCTCAGCCGGCTGGCTCCGACAAGGGCGGACCAGTCCGAGTCGTCAGCAATCCGGTCGAGATTGAGATCCTGCCAAGTTCCTCTGCCGAAGGCCCATTCGCACCGGGCAAGCGCATCCCGCTCAAAGTAGTTGCTGGCACACCCGAACACCCCAAGGTCATAGAGACCGAATGGATTAAGTTCGAGAGGGAGGACGACCAGATTCAGGGTGAGCTTCATCTGAAGTGGTTGAGTGTGGAAGCAGCAAAGTGGCAGGTGACTCTCAGGCTCCTCACTGCAGAAGGGGATATTCTCAAAACTGCTCAGGCGATATTAGCAATCACCGCGCGGGCGCTGGAAGTAAAGCCTGGGGCCCACTTTGAGCCCTGGTATATCGCGACGCTGGAGTTCTCGCTGGGCCGATGGGAGAACGTGTCGAAGGCAACCCGATTCAGAGTCATTATTGAGCCTGCTGCGCAGCCCGTCGTGGACGCTGCTTTCGGCCCGGTGATTAAGCGTAAGCTTTTCGATGCTGTGGGCAAAGAAGAGTTTATCGACTTTGAGACTGGCGTGGTCTTTCCCCTTCCAGAAGTGGTCCCACTTCGAGGGCGCCAGTTTGAAGCATGGCTGCGCATCAACGGGATTGACGCAAGCGTAGATATGGGCGATGGTCGGCCCACAAGCGGGTGGCTCAAGGGACACGACCTGCCCTACAAGGAAGTTTCGGCGGGACTATGGGATAGCCTCACACCTGAACAGATTCGCCAGTTTCTGGCAAGGCCCAATGCGGGACTGCGTGCCAGGGTCGATTCTGAAACCAAGCAAGAATCAATCTATGTCTTCCGCACGCGCATCGGCAACATAGGAGTATTAGAACTGTTGGAGGTGCACAACCCACCACCGGCGTGGATTAGGCTCCGCTACAAGATGGTGCAACCAGAGCCGCAGGCTGTCAGCGAGCGGCCCGTCTCAGACAGCGCCCGGGTCGAAGTCAGCGGCCGGGTCACAGATGAACAGACTGGCAAGCCGATCGAACGTTACGCTCTACAGTGGGGTTCCCCCAGCGTGGCGGTTTTCAGTGCCTCCGGTGGCGCTCACACTCACAGCAGACAGTTGTGGCCAGAGGGTAGATTCAGCACGGGATTCAGATGGCCTAAGGCTGAGAAGATATGGTTTCGTGTCCGGGCACCTGGCTACGTGTCACAGCCGGTTACACCGGAGCCACTCACTCCTCCTGCCACCGTCCATGACTTGGAGGTCGTGCTCAACCGCGGACGCCAGATCCAGGGACGTATAATGGACCACAGGGGCAGACCAGCAGCAGGCGCCCGCGTATTCTTGGGCGATTATCGTCGCGGTGTCAGCCTCAATGACGGTGACGACACGCGCCACCGCGGACCCAGAGCAATCACTGATAAAGGGGGCCGCTTTGTGTTGGCCGGCGCCACCGAAGGCCCGGCGCCAATCGTTGTCTCGGCACCCTCCCTCCATGTTTGGCGGGTAGAGGCGCCCGAACTGGACCAGGAGATAACCATCATGCTACCCGAACCTGCAACTCTGGTCGTGCGTTACGATATCGAAGGTGACAATGACCCAGGCTGCTTCTTTTTACGACTTAGCATGCGAGAAATGAAAGGCTGGAAAGGTGTCACGAGCAAGCAGTCTCTCACAGTCTCCAACAAAGGCGAGGCAGCACTTAAGAACGTGACACCGGGTGTTTATCTTTTGGACCGGATCAAGCGAGTGGACACCTGGGGGGGGATAGGATGCGACCGCACCGCTGTCACGCTCGAAGCTGGCAAGACCACCGAAGTGGAGTTTGTTCGCAAGACGGGGCACCCTATCACCGGCGAAGTCACAGGCTTGTCGGAAGCAGAATTTGACGGAGCCGTCATCTTTGTCAAAGGGCCCCAGGCCACTGGCGATGTTACTGGTGATGGTTCCACTTAGAGTGAAGTCGGCACTGCCGCTACCGTAATCCATAGGATTATTGTTGCCATAGTTGCCTGCGCCATCGCCCCAGTCGTCCTGCAGATAATCCCAGATGTAGAGTTTCATGGGGTGGTCATTGTCACCGTAGCCTTGCCACTGCACGTCTATCTGCGCCACACCGCAAGGGTCCTCGTCAATGTTGAATTCGGCTATCAAGGTGGACTCTTGATCCAAACCCTCGTCGGGGTTGATGTAGCGACACGGATCGCTG
>SDBU01000488.1_pt1 | contig 55130 bp, 64 predicted proteins | sample 2277071 | NCBI WGS metagenome assembly SDBU01 (sample SAMN10397929, study PRJNA504765) | marine sediment metagenome | isolation source: marine sediment core GS08_GC12, 126 cmbsf | place: Arctic Ocean: Gakkel Ridge, Loki's castle | collected 2008 | reverse complement strand
TCATTTGCCTGAGGGTATTGAGATGGTGATGCCTGGTGACAACGTGACGATGGAGATAGAGTTGATCATGCCGATCGCGATGGAGCAAGAGCTTCGTTTTGCGATTCGAGAGGGCGGCCGCACGGTTGGCGCCGGCGTCATCGCCGAAGTGATAGAGTAGTCAGGATACATAATCGTGATGAATGTACAGAAGATCAGAATTCGCCTCAAAGCGTATGACCATTACGCGCTGGATCGTTCCACCAAGGAGATTACCTCCACGGTGTTGCGAACCGGCGCCAGGGTTGTCGGCCCGGTGCCGCTGCCGACCAAACGCACCGTCTACACGGTGCTGCGGTCGCCACACGTCGATAAGAAATCACGTGAGCAGTTTGAGACCCGGGTGCACAAACGCTTGATGGATATTTATGATTCGACGCCGCAGACGGTCGACGCTCTTATGAAGCTGGACCTTCCGGCCGGTGTCGATGTGGAAATAAAGACCTGATAGGGCGACGAGATATGAAAGAGATACTCGGCAAGAAGCTCGGGATGACCCGAATTTTCAAAGAGACGGGTGAGGCCGTCCCGGTAACGGTTATTGAAGCCGGTCCCTGTCCGATAGTGGCCAGGAAGACGGTCGACAAGCACGGCTACGACGCCTATCAGGTCGGTTTCGGTACCCGCCGCAAGAGTCGCCTGACCAAACCGTTGGCGGGACAGTTCGTTACTTCCGGGGTGGAGCCTACGCAGTACCTCCGTGAAGTGCGCTGCACCGACAGTGAACTTGAGGTCGGCGCAGTCTTGAAGGTTGATGTGTTCAAAGTAGGTGAGCGGGTTGATGTGACCGGCGTGTCGCGCGGGCTTGGTTTTTCCGGCACCATGAAACGGCATCATTTTTCCGGCGGCCCGGCGACCCATGGTCAGTCTGACCGTGCGCGCGCGCCCGGCTCAATCGGTCAGTCTTCGTACCCCTCGCGAGTCTTCAAGGGCATGAAAATGTCCGGTCGCATGGGTAATAAGAAGGTTACCACCCTCAATCTTGAGGTGGTCGATGTCATTGAAAAAGAGAACCTGATCCTGCTGAAAGGGCCGATTCCCGGTTTCCGAGGCGGGCTGGTTAAGATACGCAGTACCAACCGCGGCTGATGGTGGATAGATAGAGATGAACGTAAAAGTTTTCAATCAGAACGGTAAAGAGGTCGGAACGGTTGATTTGAAACCGGAATTATTCGATATCGAACCCAACGAAGCGGTAGTCCATCAGTATATCGTCAATCTGTTGGCGCGCCGTCGTCAGGGCAACGCCAGTACGCGCGGACGCAGTGAAGTGCGCGGCGGCGGTCGCAAGCCGTGGCGCCAAAAGGGCACGGGTCGCGCTCGCGCCGGTACCATTCGATCTCCGCTATGGCGTGGTGGCGGTATCGTGTTCGGCCCCAAGCCACGCGACTACGGCTCTAACATGCCTCGGAAAATGAAACGCCTGGCTATCCGTTCAGTCTTCTCCGACAAGGCTCGCTCCGAGAGAATTAAGGTGCTCGATAAGATCGAACTCGACCAGATCAAGACCAAGGCAGTCGTCGGCATGATGACCAGACTCGATCTGGACGGTAAGAAATGTCTCGTGCTCGATGAGGGCCGCAATGACAAACTGGCCTTGTCCTGCCGCAACCTGCCGAAGGTGCAATACCGACGGGCAGCGCTGGCCAACGGGTACGACCTGCTCAACGCCGACTATGTACTTATAACGAAGGCGGGACTGGACAAGGTACACGAGGTGTTCGGATGAAGGCTGATCATCGCCACATAATAAAGACCCATATTGCCACCGAGCGAACCACCATTCTGCGTGAGAAGAATAACGAGTACGTCTTTGAGGTCGACAAGGTGGCCAATAAGTACCAGATCAAAGAAGCGGTGGAAGCGGCCTTCGGGGTTAAGGTCGACCGTGTGCACACTATGATCGTTGCCGGTAAAACCCGTCGGATGGGACGCAATGAAGGTAAGACGCCGGTTTGGAAAAAGGCTGTCGTGCGTCTGAAGAAAGGTGAGTCTATCGCCATTTTCGACAATATATAGGATTTGGTTGGTAACAGTATATGGCTATTAAGAAGTTCCGTCCAGTCACGCCGTCGCAGCGTTTCAGAACCGTCCCGATGTTCGACGAGATTACGTCGACGATACCGGAGAAATCGCTCCTTCGGCCTCTGCGCAAGAGTGGCGGGCGCAACAACAAAGGTCGCATCACCGTCTGGCACCGAGGTGGCGGTCACAAGCGACAATATCGAGTGATCGACTTCCGTCGCAACAAGCATGATATTCCGGCCCGGGTGGCCTCGATCGAGTATGACCCCAATCGCTCGGCGCGCATCGCTCTCTTGCATTACGTCGATGGTGAGAAACGTTACATCATCGCCCCTGACGGTCTGCGTGTCGGTGACCAGGTAATGTCGGGTGAAACAGTGGACAACCGTGTCGCCAACGCCATGCCGATGGGTCTGATGCTGCTGGGGACTTTCGTGCATAATATCGAACTACGCCTCGGTAAGGGTGCCCAGCTTTGTCGTTCGGCCGGCACCATGGCCCAGTTAGTAGCCAGGGAAGGCAAGAAAGTGACCTTAAGGATGCCCTCCGGCGAAGTTCGCACGGTGCCGAGTAGTTGTTATGCCACTATTGGACAAGTGAGTAATATCGATCACAAAAACATCGTTTGGGGCAAGGCCGGCGCATCTCGCTGGCGTGGGTGGCGACCGACCGTACGTGGTGTTGCCATGAACCCGGTCGACCATCCCATGGGTGGCGGCGAAGGACGCAGTTCCGGTGGGCGACACCCGTGTACGCCGTGGGGTAAGCCGACCAAAGGATACAAAACCAGAAGCAAACGCAAGTCGAGAGCTCACATTGTTGTGGATCGACGAGCCAAGAAATAAATCGGAGATTGCTGGATGCCTCGTTCGCTTAAGAAAGGACCGTTTTTAGACGCCAAGCTTCAGGCCAAGGTCGAAGCTATGAATGAGAGCGGTGAGAAGAAAGTGATCAAAACCTGGTCACGCCGTTCGACAGTCATTCCGGAGTTTGTGGGACACACTATTGCCGTACACAACGGCAACAAGTTCATCCCCATCTATATCACGGAAAACATGGTCGGTCACAAGCTGGGCGAGTTTTCTCCCACACGGCTGTTCCGCGGTCACGGCGGCAGGTTAGCCGAACGCAGTTCGTCGGTGAGAAGGTAGGATGTGATCATGGTTATTAGCGCATCGGCAAGGTTACGTTATGTGAGCATTCCACCCCGGAAAATGCGGCTGGTGGCTGACATGGTCAAAGGTCTGCCGGTCCAGAAGGCTCTGGATATACTGAACTTCACACCGAAGATTGCCGCGCGACATCTCGCCAATACGCTCAAGTCGGCTGCCGCTAACGCCCTTTCGAAAGAGGGCACTGACGTCGTGAAGGCTGAGGACCTGATGGTTGAGAATATCACCGTCGACGCCGCCCCCACCGCCAAGCGGATTCGGTTTCAATCGATGGGCCGTGTATTTCGGTACCGTAAGCGTTTCTGCCACCTAACGGTGATGCTGCAGGGCGAGACAGAAGAAGCTCCGGCGCGCAAGTCCAGGAAGAAAACAGCAGCAGCTTCCAAAGCGTCAGCCAAAGCAAAGGCTGGTGATAAGTCGGCTGCCAAGCGCAAGAAGACCAGTAAGAAGACCTCCGCCAAAGCTGATAAGCCCAGGAAGGCTGAGGCTAAGGGAAAAAAGAGCGTCACGAAGTCGGCTGGTAAGACGGAAAAGAAAACGAACGATGACTAATGAGTAAGTCATCGCTGCAAATACCCTGAGTCGGGAGATAAGGATTTGGGACAAAAGACACACCCTATAGGTTTTCGCCTGGGGATCATTAAAACCTGGAACAGCAAGTGGTTCGCCTCAGATCGTAACTTTGCGGACCTGGTGTACGAGGATATGATGATCAAGCGCTATATCAATCGCCGTCTGGACAACGCCGGCATTGCTAAAGTGCATATCTCTCGTGCGCCCAAACGGGTCAGTGTCGACATTCACACCTCGCGGCCTGGGATCGTAATCGGGCGCAAGGGCGCCGAGGTCGACAAGCTCCGCGAAGAGCTTCAGCTTCTGACCAAAAAGGACATTATGCTGAACATCGTGGAGGTGCGGAAACCGGAGTTGGACGCCCAGCTCGTAGCTGACAACGTTGCTCGTCAGTTGGAGGGTCGAATCGCCTTCCGTCGGGCCATGAAAAAGTCGTTGGCTGCGACTATGAAAATGGGTGCCGTCGGCATCAAGATTCAGTGCGGCGGACGGCTTGGTGGCGCCGAGATCGCGCGCACCGAGAAATATCGCGCCGGTCGTGTGCCACTGCATACTTTGAGAGCCGACATCGACTATGCCACTACAACCGCCCGGACCACTTATGGTGCTATCGGCGTCAAGGTCTGGATCTGTCGGGGTGAGATAGTCGACACCAGCCAGTTCTATCGCGAGGCTGAGGCCGGGGAGCAGGCTCAGCGGCCTGAGGCTCCCGCCGCCAGGCGTGGTGGCAAGCAAGATCGGGGTGACAGGCAACGTCGCCGGCCGCGCGGTCGCGTGCGCCGGGCCGGAACCGTAGCGACCGGCAAGCCGCCGCGGGGACGTCGTCCGGAGATTTTTCCCGGAGCGAAGAAAGATCAACCGGCAACTACCGATAAACCGAATTCAGGCCGGACCGACAATGCCAAGCCCAAAGGCCAGGCTGTGCCCAAACCGCCTGACAAGAGCGACAAAGCCGGATGAGTAACGGAGACGACAGTCTATGTTGATGCCTAAGAAAACGAAATTTCGCAAAATGCACCGCGGTCGCCGAACGGGAAAGGCAATCACCGGCAGTGCTGTTAATTTCGGTGAGTTTGCGCTCAAATCGATCGAGGCCTGTTGGTTGACCAACCGCCAGATCGAAGCCGCCCGTATTGCCATGACGCGCTACATCAAACGCGGTGGGAAAATATGGATTCGTGTCTTTCCGGATAAGTCGGTTACCAAGAAACCAGCCGAGACGCGCATGGGGAAGGGTAAAGGCGCTCCTGACCACTGGGTGGCCGTGGTCAAGCCGGGACGCATCCTTTTTGAGATCGAAGGTGTCAGCCTGACGATGGCCCGTGAGGCGTTGAGGCTGGCCGGCGACAAGTTGCCGATGAAAACCAAATTCGTAACCCGGGCCGACACGCAAGGAGTATGACCATGTTGAAGGTTGCTGAATTGCGCGATTTGACGGCCGAGGAACTTAGGCAAAAAAAACGCGACCTCGATGACGAGTCTTTTAATCTCAATATGAGAAAATCGCTCAAAGCCCTGGATAATCCGCTCCGCCTTCGGACGCTCCGTCGGGAGATGGCTCGCATCAACACCATTCTTCATGAAGATGAGGTGGGTATCCGGAAACTGGCCGAGGCGTCAACATCGATTTTACCTCAGTCGAACGCGGCCAAGAAAACAAAGGGTAAAGAGGAGTAATTGATGGCTGAGCAGACGAGAAAAGAAACCCGAAAGGTCCGTACCGGTACCGTGATCTCCGATAAGATGAACAAGAGTATTATCGTACGCATCAATCGTACTTACCGACATCCGCTTTACGAAAAGATTTTCCGGAGTTTCTCCAAGCTCTATTCTCACGACGAGAAGAATGAAGCCAGGGTAGGTGATACTGTTAAGGTTATGGAAACCAGACCGCTCTCCGCCAAGAAACGCTGGCGACTGGTCGAGATAGTGGAAAGGGCCAAGTAGCCCGGTGGCGATAGTCACCGACCGGCCGGTAAAGGTGGTTGAGATATGATTCAAGAGTACACAGTGCTGACGGTAGCCGATAACTCCGGCGCCAAACGGGCCATGTGCTTCCGGATTCTCGGAGGACGCAAGAGGTACGCCTCGATCGGCGATATCATCGTGGTCACCGTCAAGGAAGCGATTCCGGGTGGTACCGTTAAGAAGTCCGAGGTGTGCAAGGCGGTGGTTGTGCGAACCAAAGCGCCGGTGCGCCGCAAGGATGGTTCGATCATTCGTTTTTCAGACAATGCCGCCGTCATTATAAACGACCAGATGGAGCCGCGCGGCACACGCATCTTCGGCCCGGTAGCCCGCGAGTTGCGCGAGAAGCAGTTCATGAAAATCATTTCCCTCGCTCCTGAGGTATTGTAACGGGAAACGACCTATGAAAATCAAAAAAGGTGACACTGTATACATTCGCTGTGGCGCAGCCCGAGGTAAAACCGGTCGCGTGCTCAACGTTAATCGCAACAAGGGTAAGATTCTGGTTGAAGGCATTAACATGAGGAAAAAACACCAGCGCCCTACTCAGAAAAGTCCCAAGGGTGGCATTATCACCATCGAAGCGCCGATCGATCTCAGCAACGTTGCGATCTATAGCTCGACCCTGGGTGGTCCCACAAAGACTATTACCAAGGTGATCGATGAAGGCGGCAAGAAGAAAAAAGTGCGTGTCTGCCGTGAGACCGGAGAACAGATTTAAGGACATGTTGTAATGGCCAGGCTCAAGGAAAAATACACCGACGAAATCGTGCCCCGTTTGATGAAGCAATTCAAGTATCGCTCTATTATGGAGGTGCCCAGGATCACTAAGATCAGCGTCAACATCGGCGTCGGAGAAGCGATCGAGAACGCTAAGACGCTGGAAGCCGCCGTTGGCGACCTTACCAAAGTTACTGGCCGCAAGCCATACGTCACGCGGGCCAGAAAGAGCATATCGAACTTCAAGCTGAGGGAAGGCGCCGCTATCGGATGTGCTGTGACGCTAAGGCGCGAGGTTATGTACGAGTTCCTTGATCGGCTGGTCAATGTCGCCATACCGCGCATCCGTGACTTCCGCGGCATCAACCCGAAGTCATTCGACGGACGCGGCAACTTCAACTTCGGTGTGCGTGAACAGTTGATTTTCCCCGAAATCGATTATGACAAGATTGACAAGATACGTGGAATGAATATCGCTATCACAACGACCGCCCGGACCGATGAAGAGGGCCGGCAATTGCTCGCTGAGATGGGGATGCCGTTCCGTAAATAGGAGTTCAATGGCTAAGAAGTGTCTCATAGAGAAGCAGGCTCGTAAGCCGAAGTTCAAAGTGCGTGGTTATAGTCGCTGCCGCCGTTGCGGTCGACCGCGGGCGTTCATGCGTCGGTTTGGTCTGTGTCGAATCTGTTTCAGACAAATGGCCCTGGCCGGTGACTTGCCGGGTGTTGTTAAGGCCAGTTGGTAGACCCAATGGTTGCTGGGAGTTTTTAACGATGAGTATGACTGATCCCATAGCTGATCTTCTGACGAGAATCAGAAACGCCTACAAAGCGCACAAGGTGGCGGTCGATGTGCCGGCCTCAGGTATCAAGCGGGAAATCGTCCGCATCCTGCAGGAGAAGAAGTTCGTCAAAGACATGATAGAACTGCCGGATAACAAGCAGGGCTTGCTGCGTGTCTATTTGCTCTATAGTGCCGGTGATGTGGAGGTTCTAAAGGGCATTAAGCGCATCTCGCGCCCCGGACTACGCCGGTATTTCGATGCCGAACAGGTTCGGCAGTCGACCTTCAACCAGCGCGGTATGATGGTGGTGTCGACTTCAAGTGGTGTTATGACAAACTTTGATGCTGCCTCCAAAGGGATAGGCGGCGAAGTACTGCTGCGGTGCTGGTAAGGGAAGGATGCTGAGATGTCACGTGTAGGAAAGAAACCAATCCCGATACCGGACAAGACCAAGGTCCGTATCGACGGTAAGAATATCACCGTTACCGGACCCAAGGGTAACCTCTCCCGGACTATTCACTCTGACATGACCGTGATTGTAGAGGATAACAGCATTCTGGTTACCAGGCCGTCGGATAGCAAGAAGCATCGGTCGCTGCATGGTCTCACCCGGGCTCTCATGAACAATATGGTTGTTGGGACTACCGAGGGCTTCAAAAAGGAACTACAGATTGTTGGTGTCGGCTACCGTTCCGAGAACAAGGGTCGGATGCTGATTCTTCATTTGGGTTTTTCACATCCGATTCTGGTCGTGCCGCCGGAAGGTGTTACAGCGACGGCGCTGCCTAAAGAGAGTAAGATTGTGGTCGAAGGCATCGACCGCGAACTGGTCGGCGAGACGGCAGCCAAAATCAGAGGGTTCCGCAAGCCGGAACCATACAAAGGTAAAGGCATACGCTACGTCGACGAGCACGTGCGCAGCAAGACCGGTAAGAGCGCGGCGAGTGCTTGATCGAATTGAGGTGACTATTCATGGCTGACAAGAACATCGTCAAGAACAAAAGAGCCGAACGCCGCCGCCGCCGAGTGCGCGGGAAAATCCAGGGTACGGCTGAACGACCGCGTCTCGCTGTCACCAAATCGCTCAACCGGGTGTTTGCGCAGATCATCGACGACGAGAACAGTACTACTCTGATCGGCATTGACTCTACATCGAAAGTGCTCGCATCGGAGCTTAGTGGCAAACAAACGAAGACCGATGCTGCCCGCAAAGTCGGTGAAGTTGTCGCTCGCCTGGCCAAAGATAAAGGTATCGAACAGGTTGTATTCGATCGCACCGGGAGTCCGTACCGTGGTCGTATCAAGGCCGTGGCCGACGGTGCCCGCGAAGGTGGACTGAAGTTTTAGAAGATAGTGTCGGTTTAGACTATAGCGAGGTTTAGATTGCCGAAGTTTCAAATGGATGCCCTCGAATTCGAGGAAAAAGTAATTGATGTCAACCGTGTTGCCAAAGTGGTTAAGGGTGGACGACGATTCAGTTTCACCGCCCTGGTGACGGTGGGCGACAAAAATGGCAAGGTGGGTGTCGGCTACGGCAAAGCACCGGAAGTCTCCGAGGCGATTCGCAAGGCGACCGAGGCGGCGAGGAAAGCCATGAACGTGATCAACATCACCGCTGGCACGTTACCGCACCGGATCGACGGCCGGTTCGGCGCCACCACTGTCATGATGCGACCCGCTTCACCGGGTACCGGTGTAATTGCCGGAGGTGCCGTCCGCGCCATTTTGGAGTCGTTGGGCGTTCAGGATGTCCTTACCAAGGTGCTGGGCAGCCGCAACCCGAATAATGTGGTTAAAGCCACTATAAACGGCTTGATAAGCCTGCGGACCAAAGAGCAGGAGGAGAGCTTCCGCGAGGAAGCTTAGCCCGTCGGCGATAAGACAGGATGAAAACGATGGCCAGGCTGAAAATAACGCAAGTAAGAAGTACCATCGATCGTAAAGAGCCGCAGAAGAGAACGATAAAGGCTCTTGGTTTGGGAAAAATAAACCGCACCGTCGTCCATAACGACTCCCCACAGATCAGGGGTATGGTGCGCGCTGTAGCGCACCTGGTTACGGTCGAAGAGATAGATTAATCGAGGTAGCATAGCAATGGAACTCCATACACTAAAACCTGCGGCCGGCTCCACCAAAAAGCGCAGACGCGTCGGACGGGGGCCGGGCAGCGGTACCGGTAAGACCTCCGGTCGTGGCCACAAGGGTGCCGGATCACGCAGCGGATTCCGACGCAATGTAGCCCGCGAGGGCGGACAGATGCCGCTTCACCGTCGCCTGCCAAAATTCGGGTTCACTAATATCTTCAAGAAACAGGTGCAGATTATCAACGTTTCCGACCTGTCGCGTCTTGAGCCGGGTGAGGTTTCTTCCGAAACGCTCCGGGCTGCAGGCATGATCAAGAAAATGGATGTGCCGGTAAAGGTTCTGGGTAACGGCAATGTCGAGAAAGCTTACACCGTCAAAGCTGCCGCCTTTTCCAAGACGGCTGTGACCAAAATCGAAGCGGCCGGGGGTAAGGCCGAGGTGGTGAAGTGTTAGAGACTTTCCAATCAATCTTCAAGGTAGAAGAACTCCGCAAAAGGATCTTGTTCACACTGGGTATTCTAATAGTCTATCGTATCGGCGGCCACATTCCGACCCCCGGTATCGATGGCACTATCCTCGCTCAGGCGCTTTCATCTAATTCGATTTTCGGCCTCTTGGACATGTTTGCCGGTGGCGCCTTTGCCAAGGCGGCTATCTTTGCCCTGGGTATCATGCCCTACATCTCCGCCTCCATCATGTTGCAGTTGCTCGGCGCGGTGGTCCCGTTCCTGCAGCGTCTGCAGCGCGAGGGAGAAGAAGGTCGGCGCAAGATTACCCAGTACACACGGTACCTGACGGTCTTGATTGCCTGTCTGCAGGCATGGGGTACGGCTGGCTTCCTGACCACGATCAATCTCAACGGCGTCTCTGCCGTGCACATGGATACGATGTGGTTTATCCCTCTGACGATTATCACCTTCACCAGCGGTACTATCTTTATAATGTGGCTGGGTGAGCAGATTACTGAGCGCGGTATCGGCAACGGTATCTCGCTGATAATCTTCATCGGGATCATTGCCCGCTTCCCTGAGGCTGTAGTCGAAGAGGTCCAGATGGTCTGGTACGGTAGCCGGTCCTTCCTTTTGGAAGTCGGCATCGTGGCTATGATGATAGCGGTGATCGCAGCTGTGATTCTCATAACGCGAGCTCAGCGCAAGATTCCAGTGCAGTATCCTCGCAAGGTTGTCGGGCGGAAAGTGTTCGGCGGCGCCTCCACACACCTGCCGTTGTCGGTAAACTCGGCCGGTGTGATTCCGATTATTTTCGCCCAGTCCATCATGTTTCTGCCATCGACGGTGGCCCAACTCTTCCCAACGACCGAGTGGATACAAAACCTGGTGGCAGTCGGGCTGGCTCCCGGCGGCTTATGGTATTCGATAATCTATGGTTCGATAATTGTGTTCTTCGGGTATTTTTACACGGCGATTGTCTTCAACCCGATGGAGATCGCCAATAACATGCGCAAGAACGGCGGGTACATTCCCGGCATCAGACCCGGTAAGAACACCTCGCAGTATATCGAGAAGATTCTTACTCGCATCACCTTGCCGGGTGCCTTGTTCTTCGCGTCTATTGCGGTTTTGCCCTGGGTTCTAATCGCCAGAGCCAACGTCAACTTTTTCTTCGGCGGCACCGGATTGCTGATTGTAGTCGGTGTGGCCCTGGATACATTGCAGCAGATCGAATCTCACCTGCTCATGCGTCATTACGACGGCTTCATGAAGAAGGGTAAGATTCGTGGGAGATCGATGTAAGATGAATTTGGTTTTTTTGGGACCTCCGGGATCGGGCAAAGGGACGCAGGCAGTGCGTCTGGCTAAGAATAAAGGGATCGTTCATCTTTCCACTGGTGACTTGCTTCGAGAAGCAGTCAAGAACGGCACCGAACTCGGCAAGAAGGCTGATGGATACATGAAGGCGGGAGATCTCGTTCCCGACAGTCTGATTGTAGGATTGATTGAGGATAAGATAGCCGCCGGTGATCTCAAGCGTGGGTTTATCCTCGATGGCTTCCCGCGCACCGTGCCGCAGGCGGAAAGCCTTAAAGAGATGCTTCAAAAAAACGAAATCACCCTTGAGAAAGCAGTTTTGATCGCCGTGGGTGACAATGAAATCGTGCAGCGGCTCTCCGGCCGCTGGTTCTGTCCGACCTGTCAGGCCACCTACAACTACCCGGCCAAGGTGCCGAAGAACGAGGGCGTCTGCGACCAGGACGGCGTCAAGCTGCAAAGACGGCCGGATGACAAGGAAGAGGTCGTGCGCAACCGACTTGAAGTGTACAAGAAGCAGACCCAGCCGATCGAGGATTTCTATCGCAACGAATCGATCCTGACTGAGGTCAAGGGCGAACAGACACCAGATGACGTCTTCAAGGCAATTCTTGAGGTGGTAGGCTGAAAGCAGCCCTGAGGTATTGTGATCGTGCTCAAGACAAAAGAGGAAATCGAGATCATGCGTCGCGCCGGCAGAGTAGTATCACAGACTCTGGACATGGCGGGCGAACGCATCCACGCCGGTATGACAACCGGCGAACTCGATGGTCTCATCGAGACCTTCATACGCGATCATGATGCTGTTCCAGGCTTCAAAAACTACCGTGGCTATCCCGCTTCCGCATGTATTTCTATTGATGACGAAGTTGTTCACGGTATTCCCGGCAAGCGGGTGATTCGCGAGGGCGATATTGTTTCGGTTGATGTCGGATCGATTGTCGACGGTTTCTACGGTGATTCGGCGCGTACTTACGCAGTCGGTGAAATATCGTCGGAGAAAGCGGATCTGATGGAGAACACGCGCAAATGTCTTCAAGCGGCTATTGACAAGGCGCAAAAAGAGAATAGATTGGGTCAGATTTCCGCCGCCATACAAAAGACGGCTGAATCGGAAGGGTATGGTGTGGTACGGGCATTGGTGGGGCACGGTATTGGACGGAACATGCATGAGGATCCGCAGATACCCAACTTCGGTGAACCCGACGCCGGGCCAACCCTCAAGACCGGTATGGTGCTGGCTATCGAGCCGATGATTAACCTTGGTACGTACAAGGTGTACACCAAGCCGGACGGATGGACCTTTGTTACCGCCGACGGCGCTCCGTCGGCCCATTTTGAGCATACCGTGGCCATTACGGACAATGGCCCGGACATTTTGAGTTTGTCGTAAAGGAGATTATGGCCAAAGAGCAGACTATTCAGGTCGAAGGCAAGGTGATCGAACCACTGCCCAACGCCATGTTCAAAGTAGAACTGGATAACGGCCATGTAGTGTTGGCTCATATCTCCGGTAAAATGAGGATGCATTTTATAAAGATACTCCCGGGTGACAAGGTCACTCTGGAGTTGTCACCTTACGATCTTTCACGCGGACGAATTACGTACCGCTATAAGTAGATCGTTCTGACTCTGAAGGTAGGTGCCTATTATGAAAGTACGTTCAGCTGTAAAGAAGCGCTGTGAGCACTGCAGGATCGTGAAACGTCACGGTGTGCTGCGGGTTATATGCAAGAGGAACCCAAGCCACAAGCAGCGCCAGGGTTAGAGAATTCGTAACACTGTTTGGTTAAGGAGTAGCAATTGGCTCGAATAGCCGGTGTAGATCTGCCAAAAGAAAAGCGCATTGATATCGGACTGCGTTACATTTTCGGTATCGGACCACATCGGGCGCGCCTGATTCTTAAGAAGACCGGCGTAGACCCGGATATGAGAGTCCACAAACTCACCGATGAAGACGTCGCCAAGCTGCGCGGTTGTATCGAAGAAGATTACACTGTGGAAGGCAGCTTGCGCGGTGAGATCAACATGAACATCAAGCGGCTCGTTGATATCGGATCGTATCGTGGCCTGCGTCATCGTCGCGGTCTGCCGGTTCGGGGTCAGCGTACCAAGACCAACGCCCGCACCCGCAAGGGCCCCAAGCGGGCCATCGGTGGTCTGAAAAGGAAGCCGCCGGGTAAGAAGTAAGTTGACTGAATGCTGAGGTACTAAGTGGCAGATCCCAAGAAAAAATCACGTGCTAAGAAAAAGTCGCGCAAAGTTGAATCCAACGGAATTGCGCACGTAAAGGCCACCTTCAACAATACCATCGTGACCATCACGGATACCAACGGCAAGACCATCTCCTGGGCCTCGGCCGGTAAGGCCGGATTCAAGGGTTCCAAGAAGTCGACACCGTTTGCCGCCCAGTTGGCCGGATCGTCGTGTGCCAAGGAAGCGATGGATATGGGATTGCGCAGAGTTGAAGTCTGGGTCAAGGGACCTGGCTCGGGTCGCGAGGCGGCTATTCGTTCGCTCTCGGCAGCCGGGCTTGAGGTTACCCTTATTAAAGATGTAACGCCGATTCCTCATAATGGATGCCGTCCACCCAAGCGGCGTCGGGTGTAAGATAGACAATTGTTAGTCAGGAGTATTGATGGCTCGCTATACTGATGCCAACTGCAAGATGTGTCGTCGCGAAGGCGAAAAACTGTTTCTGAAAGGCAGTCGTTGTCTCAGTGTTAAGTGCGCTGTTGAACGGCGCCAGGTGGCGCCCGGCCAGCACGGCCGAATGATGCGCCGAAAAATCTCATCTTACGGTTTGCAGCTTCGCGAAAAGCAGAAGGTTCGTCGTACCTATGGCGTACTGGAGTCGCAGTTCAGGAACTATTTCAAGAAGGCTGATCAGAAAACCGGTGTTACCGGTGAGATCCTTTTGCAGCTACTGGAGTCTCGACTTGATAACCTTGTGTACCGGCTCGGTTTTGCCGCCTCACGCAAAGCGGCCCGGCAACTGGTGCGGCACCGGCATGTCACCGTCGATAGCCACGTGGTCGACATTCCGTCATACTCGATCAAGCCCGGTGAAGTCATCAAGATCAGGGACAAATCAAAGAATCTGGAAATGATCCACGCGGCCCTTAAAGAGGTAGGACGCGGTGATGAGATTCCGTGGTTACGACTGAACAAAGCGGCCCTCGAAGGTGAACTCCTGGAAGTGCCGACACGTGAAAACATACCATTGACGGTTAACGAGCAACTCATCGTTGAGTTGTATTCCAAGTAGGTAATGATTCCTTTGCGGAGGTTTTCGTAAATATGAAGTGGAAACCACTTACCATGCCCAAGGAAGTCGTCAACGACCAATCGTCGGCCGGCGACAACTATTCGCGCTTTATTATTGAGCCCCTGGAGCGGGGATACGGGCATACATTGGGCAATTGTCTGCGACGGGTTCTTCTCGCCTCGATTCAGGGCGGGGCGGTGGTGTCGATGCGCATCAACGGTGTGCTCCACGAGTTCTCTTCCATCCCGGGAGTGTACGAGGATGTCACCGACATCGTGCTCAACGTCAAGGGCATCCGTCTGAAGATGCACGCCGATGAAATGCGAACCTTGACCCTTAAAACCAATACCAAGGGAGAAATCACAGCCGACAGGTTTCAGACTGATCCTGAGGTCGAGATCCTCAACACCGATCGGCACATCTGCGAACTGAGCGACGACATCGATTTCGAGATGGAACTCGATATCGGCTACGGGCGCAGCTACGTCGTCGCCGATCAAAACAAAAGACCCGATGCGCCGGCCGGCACCATCTTCGTGGACAGCCTGTTCTCTCCGGTGACCAAGGTCTCTTTCACCGTTGAGAACACACGGGTGGGACAACGTACGGATTATGATCGGCTGATTATGGAGATCACCACCGACGGTTCCATTACGCCGGAAGACGCCTTGAGCTATGCGGCTAAGTTGGTCAAGGATCACCTGCAGCTCTTTATCCATCTTGACGAGGAAGTCATGGTTGAGGAAGAGCCGGAGGTCGACGAGGATGTCGTCAGGGTGCGGAACCTGCTCAAGACCAGAGTCGAGGAATTGGAGTTCTCGGTACGCTCGTCCAACTGTCTGCGCGCAGCAAACATCCAAACGATTCAGGACTTGGTGACCAAATCCGAATCCGACATGTTGAAGTATCGCAACTTTGGACGCAAATCTCTCAATGAAATCAGTACTATTCTCGAAGAGATGAACCTCTCGTTCTCGATGAACATCTCTCAATACGTCGAAACCGAAGCTTAGGCGACTACAGGCAGGATCAAATGGGACACTTCGATAGAGTCAAGAAACTTGGTCGCACCAAATCGCACCGTGAGGCGATGCTGGGCAATATGGCCATGTCACTGTTTCAGCATCGCATGATCAAAACCACCGACGCCAAAGCTAAGGCGCTGCGGCCCCTGGTCGACCGGATCATATCCACGGCCAAGAAAGACACCCTGGCCGCCAAGCGTCAAGTCGCAAAGACGGTCAAGAATAAGGAAGTGTTCAAGAAGCTGTTCAACGAGATCGTGCCGCAGTTTGCTGATCGCAATTCCGGTTTCTCGCGCGTCATCAAGCTCGGTGTGCGTCGTGGTGATGGTGCTCCGCTGTCGGTGGTCGAACTGCTTACCGAGAAGCCGAAAAAGGCGGATGACAAGAAGGGTAAGAAGAAAAAGAAGACTGCTTCAGGGAAGTAGATACAAATAGAACGTGCTCCGGATGTAAGCCCGCCGCCTTGCGCTGCGGGCTTTGTTTTTGTTGGCGGCAGACGCCCTCGTTTGGCCTCAAATCCCAACATCGCCCAAACTTTTTTCAACTCACCATTATCAAACACTTGCACCACACCTTTGCATGTGCTATATAATCCAAAATGAAGCGGAGCTTTATCTGACGGCGTGAATCAGCAGGGACTGTTGATATTATGCAGGCGTCTCAGGTCGAGCCCTTAATGTCAAACGTTGCGAGGGGATATGAATCAACAAATGACCCCACCAGGAGGACAACCAGAGAAGAAGGGAATGTCGCGCGGTTGTCTGGTAGCTCTGATCGTCGGATTGGTGCTGCTCGTTCTTGTTGTCGGCGCCGGACTGGTTTGCTGGTACAAGAAAGATGCCCTCATGAAGGCGGGAACTGTCGCCATGGTCACCTCTATCACCAGCGAGTTGGCCAACAACCCGGTTGAGGGTGTCGACACTGTGGTGGTGAATCAGGTGGCCGCTGCCTTCATCACCAAGATGGATGAAAGCGAAATCGACATACAGCAGTTTGGACAATTCGCTCAGGATATCCAGCGGCTCATGGATGACAAAGTAATCGATGCCGAGGAGGCCGATCGGTTCATTGACATGATGGTTGACTACTATCCGGAGTTGGGTGATTTGCTGCCTCCGGAAGACGAGCCTGTTGAGGATACAACAGTCGTAATTGACAGCCTCGAGCAGGTAGACTAGTAGTCTCAGACCGCGTCGAGGATGGTGAGATAACCATTCGGTTCGATATCCGGTCGAAACAGCACCTCAGGCAGCCCACCGGCATTGTCGGTCGCTAGTGCTGTCAGGGCTGGGTCGGCACTGGAGCTTCAAGTGTTCGAACTCGCAGAAAAGGGACAGGTGACGCACCTTGTTCATTGCCATAGCCATCATCGCCGCTTACTTGCTGGGCACAATCCCGTTTGCGCTCCTGATAGGACGCATCGCCGGCGTTAAAGACTTACGTCAAGTAGGTTCCGGAAACCTCGGCGCCACAAATGTTTGGCGAGCCGCTGGTCCGGGTGCGGGAGTGGCCGTACTTTTTGCTGATACAGCCAAAGGCGTTGCCGCTATTCTTGCCGCCCGTTACATCCTGGCCGAGGCAACCACGCTACCGGTTTCGATTGATGTGGTCCTTGTGCTGGCCGGCCTGGCGGCGGTGTTGGGCCACGTTTTTCCCGTCTACCTCCGGTTCAAGGGGGGTAAGGGAGCCGCTACCGGGCTGGGTGTCATGGTCATGCTGTTGCCGTTGCCGACCGCGGTGGCGCTGGCAGTGTTCCTGGTTGTGGCCGCTCTCTGGCGTTTTGTCTCGCTGGCCTCAATGGCCGGAGCGTTGGCCTTGTTGGCGGCTGTGGTTGTGAAGAAGTATCTGTTGGTTCACAGTGTAGCGGACATCTACTTCATAATGACACTGGCGCTGGCGCTATTGATGATCGTCACTCACCGACAAAACATCGCCCGGCTGCTGGGTGGTACCGAGAATCGATTCAGCTTCTCATCTCGATCGCGTGGGGCGGGCAGTCATGGCTGAGCGTGTTGGCATACTGGGCGCCGGGTCGTGGGGAATGGCCGTTGCGCGGCTTCTGGACGGCAACGGCGCTGATGTCAGATTGTGGGAGTTCGATCCGTCGGAATACAGGAAGTTGCTGAAGCATCGCACCATTCCGGAGAAACTCAAGGATGCCAGTCTGGCTGAATCGATTGACATCACCAATGATCTCCAATACACCGTGGCCGACCGTGAGCTTGTGGTGTCGGCGGTGCCGTCGCAGAAGCTTCGGTCGGTGATGGTTCGGCTTAAGTCTTGCTTGCCGTCCGGAGTGGCGCTGGTGAATCTGGCTAAGGGTGTTGAGACCGACAGCCTCAAGCGCATGTCTTCAGTGATTCTTGAGGAGTTGAATGTATCGCCCGAGGATGTGGCGACAATCAGCGGGCCGTCGCACGCCGAGGAAGTGGTCCGTGACATGCCGACCACGGTGGTGGCGGCGGGGTGCGGCGAGGGTTTAGTCGACCGGCTGCAGCGGGTTTTTTCGAGTAATAGTTTTAGGGTTTACACCAGCGACGATCTGATCGGTGTGGAGTTGGGCGGCGCTCTCAAGAACATTATCGCCATAGGTGTCGGCATCACCGACGGGCTTGGGCTGGGCGACAACACCCGTGGTGCGCTGATTACTCGCGGTCTGGCCGAGATCACTCGCCTCGGTACCGCCATGGGAGCCCGAAGCGAGACCTTTGCAGGCCTCTCCGGTATCGGCGATCTGGTAACAACCTGTATTTCGAAACACAGTCGAAATCGATACGTGGGGGAGAAGATAGGTCGGGGCTTCAAGCTCCAGGAGATTCTTGAGAGCATGGCCATGGTGGCCGAGGGGGTGGAGACAACTCGCTCCGGATATCGCCTGAGCGAAAAGTTGAAGGTAGAAATGCCCATAACGATGCAGGTGCACCGAGTGTTGTTTGAGGACAAACCGGCGGCCGAGGCGGTGCAGGAACTGATGGGCCGCGAACTGAAAGCAGAAATCTGGCGCTGAATGATATATCCGGGAGATGGTGATATGGCAAAGACTAAGACCGAGGAAAAGCGATACTACTCGATCAGCGAGGTGGCCCGATTGACCGGCCTCGAAGCGTATGTCCTGAGGTATTGGGAGAAGGAGTTTCCGTCGCTCAAACCGAAGAAGAACCGTGGCGGGAACCGCATGTATACCAGCAAGGATATCGAGTTGGTCAATCGCATCAACCACCTCCGAAAAACCGAAAAGCTCACTATCGCCGGCGCCCGCAACAAACTGACGATGCGACGAGCAGGTGAAGAGAAGAGTTCTATGGTTGCGTCGGCCCGGACTCGCACCCTCATAAGTCAGATCCGCAAGGACGTTGAGGATCTGCTCAAAGAATTCTCTTGAGTTTTGCCAAGTATTGGCTACCTTCTGTTAGCCGCTCCTTAGGGGAGCGGTTTAGCGTCGGAGCGTAGCGCAGCCAGGTTAGCGCACTCGCTTGGGGTGCGAGAGATCGGCCGTTCAAATCGGCTCGCTCCGACCATTTTTATGTCCGCCTCGCTGGCGCGTTTTTTTTGTCTTTCGTTTTTGCGTCATTGTATAATTCAACAGGATGTCCGGAATTCAGAAATACTCGACCCTGGTGCTGGTGCCGGCCTATAACGCCGCCGCCCATCTTGCCGAACTTGTCGAGCGACTGCGCCGGTATGTTTGCGATGAGAATATTCTGTTCGTCAACGACGGTTCTTCCGACGATACTCTCGATCTGTTGAAACAGTTGAAGGTCAACTACGTCTCCTTTCCCCAAAACCGAGGCAAGGGAGCAGCGCTGACGGCTGGGTTCAAGTACGCTCTCGAACGAGGTTACCGCTCGGTGCTCACGATCGACGCCGACCTGCAACATCTGCCGGAGGAGATACCAAGCTTTTTCGCGCTCGATGACGGCCGCCGCCTCATCATGGGGACGCGGACCATCAATCTGAGAATCATGCCGTTCCCGCGCTGGCTATCCAACAATCTTTGCTCGTTGATCATTTCGATATTCTCTACGCAGCGTATCCGCGACAGTCAGTCCGGGTATCGCCTGATCCCGACCTCGGTGTTGAGCGCTTTGCCGCTTCGCACGGTTGGTTACGATTTCGAATCGGAGATGCTGTTCAAAGCCGGTGCGATCGGCTGCCCGGTGGGGGAGGCTTCGGTGACCACCGTTTACGAAGGCTCACATTCCTACATCAATCCTTTTCTCGATACTACTCGCTTCATCCGCCAAATCTGGCGCCGCATCTGGGCGTAGGGGGTCGTACATAAGTTCAAAGGTCCGTCATTTCTGTGGGCGGCAGACGCCCTCATTGTTCTGTATCTGCCCCACAACCTTGCTTTTTCTATCGCGTAGCGGCGGGGCTTGTCTCCGCCGGACTCGTGGGGCGACGCAAGGCCGCCCCCTACGCGGGGTAACGTGGCGCACGAGGGCGTACACCACGCACGGAACATAAGTCTTGTAGGTTGGAACCCCTGACCCGGAAGGGTTCGCGAAGCGAGGTTCCGACAAATGTCACCCAGATCGCAGTTGAGGCATGCACGGTGTGCAAATGGGTTCGTTTTACGGAAAAAATGTTTTTCCCGAAAAGCCTGGATGTAGAAATGGGTTCGTTTCGCGTATTTTTGAGTTCGGATAATAGGATCGGTGGTGATTCCGAGGCCGGGACGGTTTGGCTGTTATGAATGCGGCGGTCTGTTTTGTACTTATAGTCATTGGATGGTCCTTTTACCGAACGATGCGCAGCCGCAATTTGCGGGGATGTTGTGGGGTTCTTGGGAGGGGTGAGGTCGAGGGTGTCGAAACCGCAGGGGTTTCGACCTACGGTTACTGTGTGCCATACAGCGAGAATATGATTGACAAATAGGCGATGGGTCGCTAGTTACCCTGAAGGGCCAATGGCCAAACCCTGGGATAAGCCGCTGGTTAAGAACTGATCGCAATAATATGCAAGAAGAAGCCTGCCGTCTTTGTCTGAAGGTGAGACCGCTCTGCATGTCTCACATTGTTCCGGAGTTCTTATATCAGCCCCTTTATGATGACAAACACAGACTCATGCTCGTTCCCGAGAGCACTGACAGTAGAGTACAGGCAATACAGTCTGGTCTCAAGGAAAGGCTCCTGTGCGCTGGATGTGAGAGTCACCTATCTGCTTTCGAGGAATATGCTAAGAGGCTCATCGACGGTGGGAAACTGACGGTGAGAGTAGTAGAAAAGAACCAGGATGTCACTGTCTACTCAGGAGTGGACTACAAAAAGATGAAGTTGTTCCAGCTGTCCATGCTGTGGAAGGCGGCAGTTTCGGAACTCCCTTTCTTTTCAGTGATTAAGCTGGGGCGACATGAGGAGCCTCTGCGTCAGATGGTTCTTGACGATGTTGCCGGAAAGCCATTCGAGTACGGCTGCATAATGAACACATTGCTGCAAAAGGGAGTTCTCCTTGGTGTGATCATGCCACCCAGCCGCTACTCCTTCGATGGTCATATCTGCTATCGCTTTCCTATAGCTGGGATTGTATGGAACTTCATTGTGTCCGGACACTCAAGAGAGTTTTGGTACAGGGACCTATTCTTAAGCGAAAGCGGCAAGTTGATCATCATTAGAGAAGACGCACGCAATGTAGAGTACGTGCGCCCGATGGTCGAAGCGCTTAAGAAGAGAGGGAACAATATCCCTGCTTTCTTGAAGAGGGGATAAGTCGTGTTACTGAATTTCGTATTCGTGCTCAGCCAAGATCCTGAACTTCAGCGCACATGGCCGAAGGACTGCCTATGGTCTTGGATGTAGCCATCTCGGTAGGCTTTCTTCTCCTACTTGCTCTAGTTATCATCAATGGCAAGTATGCGAGGGCTGGCGTACTACACAGACCTCTCATGTACAACAGCTTGGCTGTGCAGACCTTGCTGAATCTTTGCCTTCTGGCTTTCATCGGACTGTCCATCTATTTGCTGCTCTTCTATAGTTGGCGTTTCTTCTTGATTCTGTCGCTTGTCGGGTTCATGACGGAAGCATGGATATTCGTGCCAGTAGTCGAAAAGACCCTAGGTCGGGTGTACGTCTGGCTTTTGGGCCGCGTTTCAGAAGAGTAACCTGCTCACATCTTCCTCTTGCGCACGCGCGCATAATTCCGTACACTTGGCGCCATGAAGCGTCGCATATTACTCACCAACGACGATGGTTACTTCAGCGATGGCATCACCGCGCTTTATCAGGAACTGCGGAAGAAGGCCGAGGTGTATATCGTGGCGCCGGACCGCGAACAGTCGGCCAGTTCGCATTCGCTGACTTTGAATCGGCCGCTGCGCGTGCACAAGTTGGACAAGTACTGCTACGCCACCGACGGTACCCCGACCGACTGTGTCATGTTAGCCGTGCACCTGTTGTTCGATCATAAGCTTCCGGACATGATAATATCGGGCATCAATCACGGCGCCAACATGGGGGATGACGTCACCTATTCCGGTACGGTGGCGGCGGCGATCGAGGGTTCCATCATGGGCGTGCCGTCGATAGCGGTTTCGATGGCCAACTATGAACCGCGGACGCCGATGGCTCGCGCCGCCCGGTTTGTGGCGAAACTGGTTGCGTCGCTTGATAAACTGGGACTGAATTCCTCCACGTTTCTCAACGTCAATCTGCCCCTGGACATCGGACAGGCGTATCGTTCTTTCGAATTCACTACCCTTGGTTCGCGACGGTACAAAGACATCGTCATTCGCAAAACCGATCCACGGGGTAAGCCATACTACTGGATAGGTGGTCGACCGCAATGGAAAATGACTCGCGGGTCGGATTTCGAAGCGGTCAGTCGTGGCGTGGTCTCGATCACGCCGACGCGACTGAACTTCACCGACGCCGATGTTCTGGCTCGACTTATGGACAGCCGTATCAAGTTGTGACCCGCAGATTCCGCGTTGCCGAGTTTGACCCATAAGCCGGATTGAGGGCAATCGCCGCAAGAGTTGCGTTTTTTGGGTGCGATATCTCGCCCGAAATCTATTGTACAAAATCATTGACAAGCCATATAAATGGCCTATTTTGGCTTACCTGAGTTGCGAAGATCGGGGCGTGGCGCAGGTTGGTAGCGCGCTTGGTTCGGGACTAAGAGGTCGCTGGTTCAAATCCAGTCGCCCCGATAATCTTACTTGAAATGGCTACGGAGAGCAGATGTCTCCTCTGTGGCGGTAATTATCTCATGTCGAGCCGAGGGTGAAAGGATCAACTGAATGTCATCTGCAAGAAAGCCAGTGATAGCTGTTATCGGGGCTGGGAAGTGCTCAAAGAAGCTGCGTGATATGGCTTTTGAGGTTGGCAAATACGTGGCGGAGGAGGGCGGCATCATCGTGTGTGGGGGATTGGGCGGTATTATGGAGGGAGCAGCTCGAGGCGCCCGAGAAGCCGGCGGTATCACTATCGGCATTCTGCCGACCGACCAGAAAGAAGATGCCAACGAGTTTATCGATTTCGTAATCCCAACCGGGTTTGGTGAGGCCAGAAACATCATGGTAGTGCGCGCGGCTGATGCCGTGGTGGCGTTTCCCGGCAAGTTCGGGACGCTGACGGAGATGGCTTTTGCCCTGCACGCCAAAAAACCGGTTGTCTCGGTCAAAGCCTGGAGACTCTCCGATGAGATCCATCAGGTTGAGTCACCGCTGGAGGCTGCTGAGTTGGCTATGAAGCTGGCCGTCGGAGATGGGGAGGACGGAGGAAAGGATTGAGTTCGATTGGGGCTGAACTCCGAGTTTCCGGCATGGTGCAGGGTGTCGGGTATCGATATTTCTGCTATCGCAAAGCGAATGACCTGGGAATCACCGGATGGGTGAAGAATCAGCCCGACGGTTCGGTGTTGATTCTGGCCGAGGGTGATCGTTCGGTAGTTGAAGCGTTCATCGTCGAACTGAAGATGGGACCGCCCGCTTCGTCGGTCAGCGATGTGAACGTCGACTGGCGGAATTTCTCCGGGGAGGTGTCCGAATTCAAGATCGAGATGGGGTACTGATGCTATTGCGCAAAGATGCACTCAAGAAGTATATTCGAAGCGTGCCCAATTTCCCCAGGCCGGGGATCAACTTTTATGACATCACTACGCTGCTTCAGGATCCTGCCGGGTTCACATTGGCGCTGGAGGCTATGGAGGAATTCGCTCGATCGAAGCAGGCCGATAAAATCCTGGCGGTCGAATCGCGCGGGTTTCTCTTTGGTGCTGCTTTGGCCGATCGGTTGGAGGCCGGGCTGGTTCTGGCTCGCAAAAAAGGGAAACTGCCATACAAGACGGTCAGCGTCGAATACGCGCTGGAGTATGGCACCGACAGTCTTGAGGTTCACGAGGACGCGGTCGTCAAGGGTGAGCGGGTGCTGATTGTCGATGATCTGATAGCAACCGGTGGGACTCTCCAGGCGGTCTGCAAAATGGTTGAGCAATTATCGGCTGAGGTGGTCGGTATCTCAGCGGTAATCGATTTGTCGTTTCTCCCCTGGCGGGAGAAGCTGGCCGACTATGATGTCAACTGCCTGGTGTCGTACGATTCCGAGTAGATAGCGATTGCCAAAGTGGGGCAGAGCTTGTAGATTAGAAGTCTTAGTGATCGCAGATCATAGCCCGCTTGCCAGAGAGAGCGGGCTTGCCGCGCCCCCGTAGCTCAGTTGGATAGAGCATCGGTTTCCTAAACCGAGTGCCGCAGGTTCGATTCCTGCCGGGGGTATTTGTTTACATCACATTCAACATGATCCCGCCCATTGCTTTTCGCCGTGAATACAGGTATTCTTTGTACATAGTCGGGAATAAACGTTGTGATGGTCATTGTTTCAGAAGAGCATTTGAATGAGTGAACTTAAGAAGATCGTGATCGTATCTGACGGTACCGGCGGCACGGCCAAACGGCTAATGGATGCAGTCCTGGTACAGTACGACCAAACGGATGTAGAGTACTCCCTTGAACATATCTATCAGCAGGTGCGTACACACAAAGAGATCGGCAGAATTCTCAAGGAGATCGACGACGAAGACCTCGTTCTGTTTTCTGTAATCTCCAGAGAGCTAAGCGATTATTTCAGCCGGCGTCTGGAAGATCGCGGTATTCTGCATCTGAATATCCTGCTGCCAACACTCAATATCGTCTCCAAGTTTCTGGGGGTTCATCCTGATTATCGACCGGGGATTTTCCGGATTGTCGATGATCGTTACTACGGGAGAATCGACACGATCGGATACACGGTCGAGCACGACGATGGCTGCGGCTCGTTGATCGAGCAGGCGGATGCCGTCTTGCTGGGACTGTCGAGATCGTGCAAAACCCCGACTAGTGTTTACCTGGCCTGTAATCATGGGCTCAAGGTGGCCAACATCCCGGTGGTGAAGGACACCGTTATCATGGAAAACCTGCTTCGGCGACTCGAGTCGGTTGATCCCAAGAAGGTCATCGGCTTGCTGATTCAGCCGGACCGGCTGGCCCGGATGAGAGAGGAACGCTCCGGTTACTTTGCTATCGCCCCAAAAGCTCGGGCTGAACTGCAAAGCTACCACGAAATCGGCGAGGTGACGCAGGAGTTCAGATTCTGCCGTGAACTCTACCGTACGAATGGTTGGCAGACGGTCGACGTGACGCACCGAGCAATCGAGGAAATATCAAAGGAAATCCTGCAACTGCTCGGTTATCCCGGTTCGGGCATGGTTGAGTGATTCCTGACGGTGCCGTTGATCATAATCGATTATGGAATAGTGCCTTGTGCTGTGGCTGTGCTTTGCCTCCTCGACGGCAGTTTGAAGGCGGCACCCCCCCAATTCCCACCCAAAAATACCCGCTTAGGGTCGATATTTTGTCTCGCAGAAAGTTTGACATTGGCCTCTGTAAATCATATATTCGTTAATTGTTTTGGCGCGCTGGCGCGTCTATGAAGAAGATAAAACGGTTTGCTACGTGATAAAGGAGTCGCAGGTATGCTCAAGTCTCTACTCAAGGTTGTAGTTGTAATTGCTTTTCTCGCCACCACTGCCGCTGGTCAAACATATTTACCTCATTCAAGTTTTGATTTCACCTGGGGTGGCGCTCGCGCTGAGGCTATGGGAAACGCCTACCTGGGGCTGGCTGATGACATCACTGCCGGCGCCTGGAACCCGGCCGGGTTGGTCGGCTTTGAAGGTCCCATGCTTGGACTCAGCCTGGGTTCGACAGCGCCCCACGGTTACACTGATTTCAGTGTTCAATCGAGGCTGTGGCGCTACGATCACTCCGGCTCCCTGAGCAACGTTTCAAGTCTTAACTTCGTTGCGCCGTTTCGAGTGAAGGGACATCCGTTCGTCGGGTCGGTCAATTTCACTCGCAATTTCGAAGACATTATGGGACAAGGGTGGAAGGAGGACATGGAAGAGTTGCGCTATGTCTCCCGCACCGGCGGTATCTATGAGTGGGAGCCTTTCCCGGTTGATATCGGCACAAGCGTCATTCGTCAAGGCGGTGTCAACTCCGTAGCTTTCTCATTCGGTACGCGCGTGTATGAGAATACATCGCTCGGAATCGGCGTTAACATCTATACGGGAAAAAACACAGAGGAAGTGTTCCATACGAGATTGACTGCTGATCTGCCGATTCCTCCGGGTGCGCAGGAGGTCGACGTAGTCGAGGACGTGTACTTTGTGGACACTACCAAGTTCTCAGGTGTAAACTTTACCTTAGGGCTAAAGACGACCGGCGAACGACTCAGTGCCGGGTTGGTTGTGCGCACGCCCTTTAGCTTGAACCTCAAGACGGGGAGTTCAAGGTATGTAGTGACATCGATAAACGGTTTGCCACGGGAAGAAGGTACCGACACGACGTTCATAGACGATCAGCTCACCAAGTATACGTTGCCGCTGACTATTGGCGCCGGGTTGGCTTTGAATGTCAGCGACGATGCTGTGATCACCGCCGACGCTGAGTATCGTGGTTATGGCAGCACCAAATTCAAGCGGCGTGATTCTCTACGGATCGATCCGGCCGGCAACAACGAGGAGTATTTCACGGATATCGATCCGGGGTGGAACAACGTTTTCTCGATGCGGTTCGGTAGTGAGTACCGGATCAATTCGTCAATCGGCATGATTCCGCTCCGGGCTGGTATGGGGATGGTAGCGATTCCGTGGCCCAACCGTTCGGAGTCAAAATCACTTCACGGAAATTTCAATTTCCCGCATCTTATTTTTCTGCCGTTTGTAAAGGCTCTCAATAAGGACGATACGCCGATCCGGTACACTTATTCCCTCGGCAGTGGCATCCACTGGAGTCAAATCAAACTCGACTGGGCCTATACCTACAGCAAGGTGGATCGGAACTGGGGTGAGACTGTTATCGAGGCGAAGATGAGAGACCATCACTTTGGTTTCACATTCACGGGAGTGTTCTAAGCCGGCAGTTTAGTCGGCGAGTATCATCGGTCTGTTGAAGTGAAATGGTCATGTGATCGCTTATGCCGGCCGGTGTCGGATCCGGATGATAGCTAGTGCCATATCGATTTAACCCCTAAGGGTGCAATGCCGATAAACGATATGAAAGAAAAACGCGTGTGAGGAGTCTTTGATGGACCATAAGGTTAGACTGACCAAGAGACAGATCAAGGAAGACAAGTTCACCACTTATATGCTCAAGTCACGAAGCTGGTTTCTTGAAAACTGGCAGTTGTTAGTGATTGGAGTGGCGGCGGCGGCCCTGATAATCGTGGCGTCGGTGTACTATACTCAGTCTCGTGCAGCTCGCGCGGGCGAGGCCGCAACGAAGTATGCGCAGGCTCTTCAGGATTATCGCAACCAAAACAACCAAGTGGCGATCATGGGTTTTGCGCAGATCGTCGAGGACTATTCCGGGGATCAGACGGCCGAACAGGCAACGTTTCTGCTTGGCAAGCTCAACTACCGCATCCGCAATTATGATGAAGCTATCCGGCACTTCGAGATGTACTTGAACAATTATCGCGACAACACCCTTACCAGAGCCGCGGCATTGGCCGGCATCGCCTCATGTTATGAGGACCAGGGTAACTTCGTCGAAGCAGCCGAGAAGTTCCAACAAGCGTTTAGCGAGTTTCCAGATGGGCCGCTGGGTGGTGACTATCTCAATTCCGCCATGCGAAACTACCTCGAGATCGGCGAGGTGGAGAAAGCCTGGGCGGACCTTGATAGCATCAAAGCGCGTTTCGAAGGGTCTGAGTTGGTCAAGCGCGCTGTTCGGAGATTCGTTGAGAAAAATCCCGGCTGATAACGTCGATGGCCGAAGGTGGGGGCGACATGACTAACACTACTCCGTTGAAGCTCGCTATCCTGTGGCATATGCATCAACCGAATTATCAGGAGCCCGGCTCCAATCGGATGGTGCTGCCGTGGGTCCGTCTGCACGCCACTAAAGACTATCTCGATATGCTGCTCACTGTCGGTGAGTACGAAAACGTTCGCGTGACGTTCAACCTGGTGCCGTCTCTGTTGGACCAGCTTCAGATGTACGTGGACGGCGGCTCTGATCCGCATCTGGATCTTTCCCGCCTGCGAGCCGAGGATATGACTCCGAGTCAGAAAGCCGAAATCCTGGAGAGTTTCTTCGCGGCTAATCTTTCTCACATGATCGAACCGCACCGACGCTATCATGAACTGTTCCGAAAAGCCAGAAGCGGTGCGGGAGGGGAGGTGCTGCCTTCACTGTTCTCATCGCAGGAAATCAGAGACCTGCAAGTCTGGTCAAATCTGGTATGGGCTGATCCGATGTTCCATGGCGAATCACTTCTCAAGGAGTTGCTGGCCCAGAGGCGCAACTTCAGCGAGGAACAGAAGCAAGCGCTTCTTGACTGGCAGATAGATCTTATGGGGAAGATAGTGCCTGCCTACCGTGATTACTTCAAGCAGCAAAAGGTAGACATCTCCTTCACGCCATACTACCATCCGATCCTCCCACTCCTGTGCGATACCAAAGTCGCTCTGGAAGCTACTCCCAGGTTAACGTTGCCCGACAAACGCTTTTGTCATCCGGAGGATGCCGAGTGGCACATTCGTCGATCAATGGAGAAGTTTGAGGAATGGTTTGAGGCCCCGATGGCAGGTATGTGGCCTTCGGAGGGATCGGTGTCCGAGGAGGTCGCCGAGATGTTGATCCGTCTGGGCGTGAAGTGGGTTGCCACCGATGAAGAAATCCTGTACGGTTCCCTCAAGAAGTCCAATATGGACCCACGCTCATATCCAATCCACGCTGTCTACGAATACGGCTCCGGGCTGAAGCTCTTTTTCAGAGACCACGCTCTGTCCGACCGAATCGGTTTTGTCTATTCCGGTTGGGACGCCGACAAAGCGGCTGAGGACTTTGTCGGTCACCTGACCAGGTTGCGTCAGTTGCTGACCGATCGTCTTGACCAGACCGTGGTGCCGGTGATTTTGGATGGAGAGAACGCCTGGGAGTACTTTCCCAACGACGGTCGTGATTTCCTAAATGAGTTGTATCGCCGTCTGAATGATGATCCTCTGATTCAAACAGTAACCTTGACTGGGGCCGCGCAGAACCTTAAGTCTGAATCGTTGCCTTCGCTCTTTGCCGGCAGTTGGATCAACCACAACTTCAGGATCTGGATTGGTCATCAGGAAGACAATGCCGCCTGGGATCTTCTGAGTGAGGCCCGCGATACCTTAACGGAGTTTGAAAAGCAACACTCTGATTTCGACCCTGATCTTCTCACCGCCGCCTGGCGGCAAATCTACATCGCCGAGGGTTCCGACTGGTGCTGGTGGTACGGCGATGAACATCGCGGCGCCGGCAATGAGCAGTTTGATCGCATCTTTCGCCGGCACCTCATGGCTGTGTACGAATTGCTGGGACTGGAGGTTCCGGCCAGACTGTATGATCCCATCTATCGCGCCGGCGCCCGTCTCAAGGCCGTGCCGCCCGATGCCCTGGTGACACCTGAGATTGATGGCCGTCTGTCCGATTTTTACGAATGGGCCGGTGCGGGTTACTTTGATTGCCTCAAAGCGGGTGGCGCCATGCATCGTGTTGAGCGTTACCTCTCCAGGATACATTTCGCTTATGATCACCAGCGGCTGTATATTCGGCTTGACTTTGTTGACGTGAAAGCTTTAGAATTAGTCAAGAAGCCGGTTTTTCAGATCGCTTTCTTCACCCCGGAGGTGCGACATCTTATGTTGACGCCGACCGGCGCAGATGAAGCGGCCGAAGAGGCTGGCTGGTATCAGTACTGCCTTGGTGACATGCTTGAGCTTGCCGTGGATCGGTCTTGGTTATGGGAGGAAGGCTTCGGCCGGGTTGGCTTCACGGTGGCGCTGTTGGACGGGCAGGAGAACCTGGAACACTGGCCCGAGGATGAGCCAATTGAAATCAACGTGGCCGAAAAAAACAAAGAGATGTTTTGGCCCGCTTAGCCCGCAGCCTCGGAGCGCCAGGGAGGCACTATGACAGATTCGTTTTTCACAGACAACGCCGATGAGAAACCGACCGGGGAGATTCCCGGTCTTGACGAGACCGCGCAGGACAGTCCCGGCGGTGCGAAGACTGGAGGGTTCGTCTCGGATGAGGGGCGTATGGCTGCTATCATGGCGTACATCCCGCTTTTGTGCTTCGTGCCGCTCTTGAGCATGAAAGACAACAAAGAAGCACGCTTTCACGCTCGGCAGGGAGTGCTGTTGTTCCTCATCGAACTGGTTGCGGTATTGTTCCTGATTGACGCCATTTCCGACCTGGTGTTCAAGGGCATCCTGATCGGAGCTGTGGCTTTGTCGGTGGCCGGCATCGTGTTCGCCATCCAGGGCAAGAACTACCGCCTGCCGATCATTGGTGACCTGGCCGACAAAGCCAAGCTGTAGCTTGGCCACAACTGGCAGATTGTTGAAATGCTCGGCACAAGAGGCCGAAAAGAAGTTCTGCTGTGTTGCATGTCATTCCCGCGCAGGCGGGAATCTATCTGGATTAACGAGTTACTGGATGCCCGCCTTCGCGGGCGTGACAAATCAGGTAAGTTTCAGGTGTGATGAAGCTCTTTTTCAACAACTTCATAGTTTCTCTTCCGGCGTTTTTTCGAACATGCGAATCATGAAGGAGAGATGATGACTACTCGAGTTTTCAGAGTAAGCGCTATTGTGTTCGCTGTAATGTTTGTCGTCCTTTTGTCATGCGCTACCACCGGTCCCGGCGGGCAGAAATCATTCATTATCATTCCGTCCGGTCAAGAGGTTGAGATCGGGGCCGGTATGGCTCAGCAGGTGGAGGGGACGGAAACTGTCCTGCCCGATTCGGCCTGGCAAGCATACTTGAATGAAGTGGGGCAGAAGATTGTTGAGGTCTGTGACCGGCAGGATATCGAATACCATTTCAAAGTCATCCAGTCCGATCAGGTCAACGCCTTCGCGGCACCGGGTGGTTACGTCTATTTCTATACCGGACTGTTGCGCGAGATGGACAACGAGGCGGAAATGGCGGCGGTGATGGCGCATGAGATATCGCATGTTGTCGCGCGACATGGCATCAAGCGACTCCAGAAAGCACTCGGGGTGGCGTTGGCCTACGAACTGGCCTTTGGAGGCGAGGGGGCAGGACAAGCTTTGGATGCTGCCATCGGTGCGGGAATGGGACTGGTCTTTGCCGGTTACTCGCGCGGCGCCGAACGCGAGGCCGATCAGTACGCTATTCATTACATGGTGAAGGCCGGTTATGATCCTCAGGGTGCTCTCGGCATGTTCGACAAACTTGCCGCGCTCGGTGATCGTGGCGCACCGAATGTCTTCGACAAACTGGCCAGCTCTCATCCTGCGACGCAGGAACGGATCGCTAACGCCAACGCTCAGATCACCGAGATGCAGCCACTCCCGTCCGGTCTGACGCTGGGCGAATCTCGTTACCAACAGATGCTCAAGCGGTTCCCACAGAAGAAGTGAGTTTCTTTGTAGGTCAGGATCCTTGTGATCCTGACAGATGCGTGAATGTTAGCTGTGTCAGGTCCGAAAGAGACTGACCTACCAAACACCTAATCCCACCCACCTCCATCTAAATCGACCCGATTATCTACCCTTCTGCCATAACTCTCTGCAATGTCGTCACATGGGTTGATGTTGAAAAGTTGGCAAAAGCGGACTTCCTTGTCCCTCAAGGAAATACTCGGGAAAACCTTTCCATTCCTGGGAAGTTTTTGTTGATTTGAATGTTGCGAGGCCGTTTCCTGGCGTTAGGTATAAATGGAAATGGCCGCGAGTTCCCGGGCAGGAAGTGGTCAATTCTTCAGCAAAGTGACGGAGTTGTCGCTTTATTGGACAAGGGCGCTCAACCTGATATGGTTGAAAGCTTTGACAGGAGTTTAGGCTGATCTTGCTTGGGGAATGCTCAAGGACCGTACAAACCGTCCGATACTATCTTCGGGCAGACTCTTATCAAGCTTCAGTTTCACTGTCTCTCGGGGTTTGGGCGCGTCTGGAAATGGGATGTAAGACAACAGCTTAGCGGCAAGCTGAACTGATCTGAAAAGCTTTCGCTAAACGGCTATAGGTGGTGTCTTTCCGGCACCTGGGTTGCAATTAGAATGAGCAACTTCAAGGGACCGGAAGGCAGGTATGATGAACAGGGTACTTAACAGGATTGTATTCATTTGGATTCTCCTCCTGGCACTGGTGGCGATAATTGGCCGCGTGACGGTAGCTGCCCCTAACGGTGGCCGGACCGCCGCGGATTTCTTGCAGATTGGCATCGGCGCCCGAGCGGCCGGCATGGGCGGCGCGTTCACGGCGGTTTCGGATGATGCCGGGGCTTCTTACTGGAATCCGGCCGGCCTAACCGGTGTGAACGGCGGCGAAGTAATGCTGGGGCATTTTTCCTGGTATCAGGATATCAAATTGGAGTACGGGGCGGTGGCCTTACGGACCGGTGAGCGCACCAGTCTGGCGGCCTCGATTACGTATCTGAGTTATGGGCAGATCGATGGCTATAATCTCGACGGCACATCCTCGAACGAAGAAATCGCTGCCTATGATTGGGCAGGTGGAATCTCGCTTGGCTACAAGCTGAACCAGAGATTATCGCTTGGTGCGACGGGCAAGTTTGTCAATCAGCGGCTGGACGATGTCAGTGGTTCTGCTTTTGCGCTCGACCTGGGTGCTCGCTATGACTTCGATCGCTTCTCGGTGGCAGCAGTGCTGACCAACCTCGGCACCAAGATGGACTTCGCCGGCGTGTCCGAGGATTTGCCTACGGCGGCTCGCCTGGCTGTGTCGGTACGGCCGTTTGGTGATGCCTTTGCCACTTCGGTTGAGTTTGACCGGCAGTTACATGGCGGCACTACCATTCGGCACGGTGTTGAGTACAGTTATGAAGGCCGCTATTTTGTTCGAACCGGCTATCACTACCTGCCGAATACGGACCATCGCAGTTTTGGGCCTGGTCTGAGCTTCGGGGTCGGCGCCCGGTTCAACCGAGCGCAGGTTGATTATGCCTTTACGCCGGGAGAAAAGTACGCCTCTGAAGATCTTCATCGTCTCTCACTGAAGTTTCAGTGGGGACAATAGCGTTTTGGGACCTGCTCCCTGCTCGATGAGAAAACCGGCCAAGAGCCGGTTTTCTTCTGTTCCCTGATTCATCATTAGGCGCAACCGGTTGCAGATATTATGCCGCCTTGCGCAGACAACTGCCGCTCTGCACTTACTTGCTTTCAGGGTTGTATTAGTCCTCTATTTGGGAATCAAAATCGCTACAGAACCTGTTGTGGGTAATCAGGTTACGGACTAGCGGTCAGGGTCTCGAAATCTGCCAAACCTTCCAATCCATTGCTCTCATTGGCAGTGGTTTTGCTAAACATACCAAAGCGAACTGGAGGGACGCAACTTCCGAGAGTGAGCGTCCTCAGTGAAATACTAAACAATACGGACAATTCTGCTTCTGCGACAGCTATTCGGATTCAGTTAGTGATGAACAGCGAGATCAGTTCAAAGGCGAATATCAGTTCTGAGTCGGCGGTGGCTCTTCCGATCTCCTCGGCTGGTTATGGCGTCGCTTCCGGAGTTCACACGGTCTCAATCGACCGCACCGGCAATCCGGCTCTTGGGATGGGGCAATATGCAAGTTACTATTACGGCGAGTATTTCAAGGGCATTATGTTTCTTCTGGCCACAACCATGTTTATATTGGTTGTGCCGGCGTTTTTGGCCAGGCCGGCCCGGGTGAAAGCTATGTTGAGTAGAGTTGCCAAGAGATCGATTGATATCATCGGATCGTTGGTTGGGATTATACTGACCCTACCAGTATGGATAATTCTGCCGATTCTCATCAAGCTGGATTCCCGTGGTCCCGTGGTCTATGTTCAAACTCGGGTAGGGCGAAACAGACGGCAGCGCGACCGTCGATACTGCCAGCGAACCGACGTGGAAGATTATCGCAAGCGCAGCCGGCGGCGAGTCAACGCCAATGGAGTGCTGTTCAATGTCTACAAGTTTCGCACGATGGTGGACAAGGCCGAGGTTCGATCCGGCCCGGTTTGGGCCACCGCCAATGATCCGCGGGTTACCACTCTCGGGGCGTTATTGCGCAAAACTCGGCTGGACGAAATCCCGCAGTTCATAAATGTCCTCTTAGGCCAGATGTCTCTGGTAGGCCCGAGGCCGGAGCGTCCCAACTTTGTTGAGAAATACAGCGCCAAATTCGATGATTACGCCAGGCGACTCAATGTCAAGCCGGGCCTCACCGGTCTGGCCCAGGTTGAGAGTGGGTACGATTCATCGGATGAGTCAGTGAGGATCAAGCTGGAACACGATCTCAAGTACATCAACACCTGGTCGCTCTGGCTCGACATAAAGATTCTTTGCCGCACCGTTATCGTCGTTCTGACCGGGCGCGGCGCCTGTTAGAACAGCCATCCCCATCGGCCATCACCCTCACCTCGGCCGAAACTTCCACCAGCTTTCTGTTTATTCAAACTTGTTCCGCCTCGATCAATACTGTATAATTCCGATAACGGAATAGGAAAACAGTTTAATTCGGGATAGCTCAATGGCGTTGAAAAGGATTTCGGCGACTATCCTGGTCGCAGTCATATCATCGGGATCGGTTCTGGCACAGAGTGTGGCAGGGGGGGATGTGGCGATCACATCCAACCCTCCCGGGGCGCTGGCCACGCTGGAGGGGGAGGCAACCGTATCGGGCGTAACGCCCGCCAGGTTTCGGCATCTGCTGATTGGCGACTACCGGCTGGTGGTCCGAATGTACGGCTACGAAACTTACTCCACTCGTGTGTATCTCGACCCCACGCGAACAATGGAATTCAGTGTTAACCTGGCTCCCAAGACGCGTCTCAAAGCAGCTCTGCGATCGATGATCATACCGGGCTGGGGGCAGTACTATACTGACCAGAAAACCAAGGCGTGGACGCTGGCTCTGTTGGCGGCCGGGTCAGCGGCGGCGTACTTTATTGCGGATAGTCGTTTCGACGACAGATTCGACGAGTACCAAACGAGACTTCGCGAGTACGACGCGACCTCCAGTGTCGATGACCTGCAACGACTCCACCCTGGGCTTATAGCGGCCCAGCGCGAGGCCTATGATGCTGAGAACGCGCGAAGAGTTACCATAGCCGTGAACGTGGGAGTGTGGGCGCTCAATGTGCTGGACAACCTGATTTTCTTCCCGCATCATCCGGAAGGGTTCAGAGTCAAAGGGTTGACGGTGAAACCAACGTCTGATTTCCGGCAGGTTGGGTTGTCGCTGGCTACAAACTTCTAAGGCGGTGGATGACGATGACAAAGTTCATTCCTTCAACGGTCCTGATGATCCTGGCGTTGCTGGTTGCCTGCGATCGGTACCTTGACTCCAATGACCCGGTGCGGTCGCTGCCTTCGGATGTGTCGATACCAATCAACCTGGAGGCGGTCATTGACGATGCCTCGGTGACGTTGAGGTGGGAATTAACCGACAGCAGCGACGTTGCACGATTCCGTATTTATGTCGCCGACGATGAGTTCGGCGAATATGTTCTTCGGGATTCGACCTCGAGCTACAGTGTCACGCTGGATTACTTGCTCTTGAACCAGCAGCATTACTTCCACGTGACGACAGTCAGCACGACCGGCCTGGAGTCGTCGCCGTCTGAAACTGTGTCGGCGACTGCAGTCCACCTGTCGATCAGTATCAACAACGACAGCGAGTACACCAGACAACGGGATGTGCAGGTGCAGATATATACCGGCGTCGCAGCCGCGTACGTCCAACTGTCTGAAGAGGCCGACTTTTCAGATGCTGTCTGGGAGAATTTCGGAGCCACCAAATCGTTCGAACTCTCCGAGGACGATGGTGTCAAGACGGTATACGTGCGGATGCAATACGCTGATGGTTCGGAGACCGGCGCGTCGCTCTCGGACGATATAACATTGGATACCTATGCGGAGATTTCATCTGTTACCTTCTGGATGCCTGGGCACCCATTTGAAGTTGGTGAGTCTACTACCTTCAAGGTCGACGGTGGTGAGACCGGGGGAGAGGCTTCGGTTTCGTTTGAGTCGGTCAGGGATTTCGAGTTGCACGATGACGGTGCCGACGGTGATTTGATTGCTGATGATGGTGTCTACTCCGCCACATACACGGTACCATATGGCGTGAACGCTCTTGATGCGCTGGTGACGGGTTCATTCACCGATGTAGCCGGCAACCGGGCGGAGGACTTGGTATCCGAGTCGTTGTTGAATATCAACATGCCGCCTGATGCCGTGACATTGGCGGTTAGCTTTGGGGTTGATACTTCGACGGTCGTATTTACATGGACGACAAGCTCCGAGACTGATTTCGAAAGTTATCGATTGATCAATGCAGCGTCGGGCAATGACCCCCTTATGATCGCTACATCAGCATCGACAAATCGCTTCGAGATGAGTCGCCCACCGACCCCAAGTAACTTCGTCATCTTCGTCTTTGACCTTCACGGAGATTCAGCGGCATCTAACACGGTGACGGCACCTTAGCGGCTGGCTAAACCGGGACCCACCATGAACCTCGTTAGGTCCATCAACCGGCTGATCATGCTCTTCCTTGACACCTTCCGTCAACTTGGACGGGGGCGAATTTGGCTGGTGTTGGGGCTGTTCTTCCTGTTTAACTGGTTGGTTCTGTTTGCACATTATAAGGCGATGTCGCCGATCTTTTATGGTCCGATCAAACTCTGGGCGGACCTCCATGGGGACAGAATTGCCACCGGGTTTTTCCATTACCCCGGCCATTTTCTGATTCTGCCGATCTTGTTCGATTGGGCCAAGCTGGCTGTTGGTCTCGTTCTTGAAGGGGCGGTTCTGGGGCTGGTGGCCCTGATGTTTTTCGACAGTTACCTTGAGGTCAAGAAGCCGGAGTCATCCCCGCTGAAGTTGGTGCTCTCGTCCTGGGGACAGCTTGTCCTGGGCTGGGTTTTGCTCAATGGACTGATGCTTGCGGCGACCCTGATTCTCCCTCAGTACCTGGTCGACTGGTTATGGGGATCGCCCCGAAGGATGATGGCCCTGGAGTTCGGAATAATGCCGGGCATCTTCACCCTTATGCTGGCCATGTTGTATTTCGTTATTCCATCCGTTGCTGTCTATGGTGACAACGTCCTGGAAGGGCTGAAGCGTTCGCTGGGGATATTCATCAGGAATCCGATTACTTGCCTCATTCTGGCCTTTGCCGTCATTCTGGGTCAGACGTTGATTTCGGTGGCAGCAGGGCGACCGGTGACAATAATCGAAAAGTTCAGGCCGGAACTGGTCTACTGGGTCTTGCTCGCCGGCCTGGCGGTTAATGCCCTGGCTTCGTTCTTGTGGATGGGTACGGCCGTCCGGTTTTTGATAGACGAAGAAGAGTAGGCTGTCGTACCGGCCATTCTCAGCAAGATCAGATCAACTCTCCTATATGCATCCGATAGTATTGAATCCTCATCAGGAACTAATCAGTCCAAGACAAGACTTTCCTGCCCTATGATATAGTACTCCCGCCTGAGGTTTCTGCTACCAATACTGGTTCGCCGGACGGATCGATCAGAATTCTGTTTTTTTGTGCCTAACTACCGGATATCCTGTTTTTGTCTCTTCACAATTCAGGATAACCGCCGATATATGCGATATAACGGAAGATGCCAGATAAGATGCAGATGAAAAACATATTGCTGGTTGATGACGACAAGGATCTTTCCCAGTCGCTGGCCAACCTGTTTGATCCGGAGAAATTCAATTTCAGTTTTCTGGATGACGGCACCGAGGTCTGCGAGTTTGTCGATGAGCATGACGATATCGATCTGGTAATGCTCGACGTGAACCTGCCGAGTCTTTCAGGACTTGAAGTTCTCAAGCAAATCAGGCAGCGCAAAGAGAATCTTCCCATCATCGTAATCTCCGGTTTTGTGTCAACTGATGACGCTATGGAAGCGATGCGCGAGGGAGCCTTCGAGTACCTCACCAAGCCGTTTCAGATTGAGAAGCTGATCGATACCGTCAACAAGGCTTGTGGTTATTCCACTGCTCACAAGAGTTCCGTAGCAACAACACCGGTTAAAGAAGAAGCGACCCAGTCCGGTATCAATGAGATTGTAGGACAGTCACCGGAAATAGTGGAGATCGCCAAGCTGATCGGACAGGTGGCCAAGTCCGATGCGGCAGTGTTGATCATCGGTGAATCCGGCACCGGCAAGGAGTTGGTCGCGCGGGCCATTCATCGTCATTCCAAACGCCGCGCCAATGCCTTTCTTTCGGTCAACTGTGCGGCTCTGCCCGAGACATTGTTGGAGTCTGAGTTGTTCGGTCACGAGAAAGGCGCTTTCACCGGCGCTTACTTCAAACGGATCGGCAAGTTCGAGCAGGCCGACGGCGGCACCCTCTTCCTTGACGAAATCGCCGACATGACCATGCTCACGCAATCCAAGCTGCTCAGGGTTCTTCAGGACAAGAGCTTTCAACGAGTCGGCGGCAGCGACAACCTCACCGTCGACGTACGTATCGTGGCGGCGACCAACAAGTCGCTGGTGCAGTGCATGAAGGAAGGATCTTTCCGCGTTGATTTGTTCTATCGTCTCAAAGTCGTATCGATCTACATCCCACCGTTGCGCGAACGCCGGGTTGACGTCCCCCAATTGGTCGGATACTTCTGCAAGAAGTTTGCCTCACAGCTTGATCAGCCGGTCCGGCGCGTTTCCAAAAAAGCAATGCAGATGCTGACCAAGTATCTGTGGCCGGGCAACGTGCGCGAATTGGAAAACAACATCCAGAACGCTCTGGTCATGTCCAAGAACGAGACCCTTCAGCCGGAGGACTTCCCGGTCTTCTCTGAAGACACGTCAAAACCACAGATCGATCTGTCGACTTTGAAAGATGACTACACCGAGACGTTCGCTAAGATCATCGATCCGATAATGCCCAAGCTGATTGTCAATTCACCGGGTCAGATATTTCACTTCCTTGAGAGCGCCTTTGAACGGGCGGTGATATCCAGTTGCCTGAAGCACTTTGACGGTAACCAGGTGAAAACCTCCGAGACCCTGGGCATTTCTCGCAATACCCTGCGCGACCGTATCTCTCGCTACGGTATTTACTAGACCTTCAATTGCATGTCAATTGTAGTCCCTGTAGGACCCGCCTTTGTTGGCAGGTCTGAAGACAGACCTTCCCTACTGAAGACTGGAGAATCCCATCCCGTGCAATTTGTGATTGAGCTTTCATGATTGCCGGCCTATCTTGCCGTCATGAAACTTTGCCATATCGCCGACAGCCATCTTGGCGCGGGGGAGAACCATCCGCGACGCGGTGAGAGCGGTCTCACGCTCCGGCAGGAAGACATTATCAATGCCTTCTGCGAAGCGATAGATCAGATCATCGCGATCAAGCCGGACCTCTGCATTCACGCGGGCGATCTGTTTCACAAGGTGCGCCCAATCAATCGTATCATGGCGATCGCCGGCGAACAACTGCACCGGCTGGCTGAAGTGAACAGTATCCCCACTATCATAATCAGCGGCAACCACGATGCTCCCAAGCAACCACACATCGGAGCGGCGATAGAGGTGTTCAGACAGATCGACAATCTGCACGTCGTTGCGTCCGGCAGGCTTGAAATCGTACGGGTCGGCGAGGTCGTCTGCCATGCGCTGCCGCATTGCCTGACCGTAGCGGCGCAGCAGGAACAGTTGACTAAGGTTGCACCCGACCCCGAGGCCCGGTTCAACGTCATAGTGGCTCATGGGGTAGCGGCCGGGATGCCGGAGTTTTCGATGGCCGACTTAGGGGAGCAGGAATTCCCCCTGGAGTTGCTGGATCGTTTCGACTACGCTGCTCTGGGGCATTTTCACGATTTCAGCCGTGTCTCTCAGCGGGCCTACTACGCCGGATCGACCGAACGTCTGTCGCAGGCGGAACGGGAAGCGGATAAAGGGTTTGCGGTAGTCGAGTTTGATCCGTTGGTGGTTCGGTTTGAGCCGGTTAGTTGTCGTCCGATGGTGGACGCGCCGGTGATCAACGCCGCCGGAATGCGTGGTGATCAACTGGCGCAGATTCTAACCGACACCGTGGAGCGTATCGATACCTCCGACAAAATCGTGCGGGTGAGTGTTACCGGTGTCAGTGAGGAAACTCTCAAGACGATCCCGGCAGCTCAGATAGCGGCTCTGAAGCAGAAATCGTTTGCGCTCAATATCCGAATGGAAAGAGAAAAGTCTGATGAAACCTTAGAATCGTTCGGGCGCAGTTCGATTGGACGGATCGATACGGCGTTTGTCGAGTTCCTGGATATCGTAGATCTACAAGGGTTCGACCGCGACCGTTTGAAGCGGGAGGCGCTGAAGTACCTGGCGGTTGAGGAGTAGGCTCTCTTCGTAGGTCAGGATCCTTGTGATCCTGATTGGCATGACTGTTCCATGTCAGGTTCCAAGGAACCAGACCTACAAGACTGACATGTTCAACTCACCGACTCCAATTCTATGCATAGTGCGTGATCCTTCTGATTCCGATCCACCTCAGGATGAACATGCCTATGGTTAGGAAGATACCTGTCACGATGAGAAACACCAAGGTCAGGTTGTCGGCGCCATCGGACAGGAGAGCCAGGTCCAGCTTATAGGAGAACAACGTCAACACCATGCCAATTCCGTAGACCCCCATCATCGCCATGGGATGGATGCCGATATCGTGTTTGCCGAAACGCTCAGGGTTGAACTCAGCAAATGCAGCTGAGCAGAAAATCACCAGAATGGATGTCAGAATGATATTCAGGAGCAACAATGGTGAACGGGCAAGACCATCAAGCATCGTGGCCTCCGCCGACAGGGCAATGAGCACACTCCAGAAGGGGATGAGGAAGAAAAATGAGACTACGATGGCAATCGTGACTCGCCGCAACAGATAACTCCAGGCCGAAGGGTACAGTTGTTTGATGAGAAGAATGTTGCCCCGTTCATGTCCGATGACGTTTAGAAAGAGTCGTGAAATCACCAGGGTCGATGACACATACAATGCAAAGACGAAAGGGTTGTCCAGAGTCGTAGTCTTCCAAAGTGCAATTAGAACAAGGGCTCCTAGGAACAAGACACTCTTTGCTATCAGGAGCCGTTCCCGGAGCAAATTCAAGACGTCCTTCACGAGAAGCGTGCGAACATCCAAGGGTAGTAGTTTTGTTAATCGGTTCAGCGCTGCAAATCCGATCTTGAGTGCATTGCGTTGAGCCTGCGCGGTCATGACGTAGGCTTGAGCATGTATTCGTTGGAAGGCCTTCTCGAGAGATCGCACAGACCCTTGTGCCAAGTAGTAAACTGCAGCGATCCCCACCGCCAGAGACAGCAGAAATTGCCCGATACCCCAGGGTTGCAGAATCATGTTGTCCATCAGCGATGTGTAGGAGCCATGGGCCAACTGTTGGTTGAGCCACGTCCACCATTTGGGATATTCGGTTCCAAAGTACCCGGCCTTGAAAGATAGAACGAAGGCAACCAATGCGAATAAGAAGATCAAAGAGGCGCCGGAGAATATTGTTAAGCCACTACGATTCGGAATACGATTGGCGAGCGCCAGAGCTACATTGACACCTACCAAATAGACCGTCGTCATAAAGAGTGTAGTCAGTGCCGCCATGGCGACCGTCCATAGTGATGACCAACCCAGCGCGACGGACATCAGCACCATACAGGGAAGGACGACGTAGACTGAAGTTTTGATGATGACGCGCCAGGCGTCCATTGCTCGGTGCAGCACGATATCCGATAACACCAAAGGAAAGGTGAGGAGTTGCTCGTTTTCCGCTACATAGATACCATGAATCTGGACAGCGCCCATGAGCATTCCGAGATAGAACAGAATCAGCGCTCCGCCGTTGAGTATAAAGTGGCGGAAGTGTACGAGGTTTTGCACACCCTTGGTTGTTGCCCCGATATCGTCCGGTGTGAGCAGAGGAATAAGACATGTGGCTGCGACATAGCTTAGCACAATCGCGGCTTTGAGGATTATAGCTGTTTTTGCCGAGATCAGACGGTAGCCGAACAGTCGGGCTATAATGCCGTTGCGAGCTTGCCTGAGCAGTTCGAGTTTTTGAAGTAACAGGGCGTTGCGGACGTTGCTAAAGACGTGGGGCATAGGAGACACCTAATTCTCGATCAACTGTGAGTAGAAATACTCCAGATTATCCTGATCGGCTGAATCAGGATAGCGTTCACGCAGGTCAGCCATCGTTCCGTGAAATAACTTCTCTCCCTTGTTGATTATCAGTATCTGATCGGCCAGTTGTTCGGCAATATCAAGTTGGTGTGTGGCCAAAAGAATGACGACACCTTCGGACCTGAGTTTTTTTAGATATTCCTTGAGCATTTTGACGCCAATCGGGTCCAGGTGAGCAGTCGGTTCATCCAGTAACAGCAAGCGAGGTGAATTGACCAACATAGCCGCGATGGAAACTCTCCGCTTGAGACCGGCAGAAAAACGCTCGATCTGTTTCACTTTGGCGTCGGTGATTGAAAACCGTTGGACTAATGCATCGATCCGATTGTTGAGACGGCCTTCATCATCTATTCCGTACATTTGGCCAACGTAAAACATATACTCCCACGGAGTCAAATAGCTCAGAAGGTTCGTCGTCTCCGGCACGAATCCTATATTTCGCTTGATCTGGCGCAACCGGTTGGTGTCGGCTTGAGACAGATCGACTCCGTCAATGAGCACGTGACCAGCGGTGGGGATAAGCATTGTCGATATCATCCGAAGGGTTGTTGACTTGCCCGCCCCGTTATGGCCCAACAGGGCAAGGATACTTCCCTTCGGCGCCTCAAAAGACAGCTCTTTTACGGCATACGTGGTTCGGTCGTAGCTCTTGGACAGGTCGATCACTTGCAGCATACTATTCATGTCTTCACTGAGGTCGTCCTTTTCAATTCCCATAGTCCATGAACGGCAGCAGCTCCAGTCCGTGCAGGATCACTGCGAACACCGCTACCGGTGTGATGTATCGCAGGAAGAACCTGAGCCCTTTGTACAGAGGACCACGTGAACCGAATTCGTCGGCGCGGTCCTTGTCTTTCATCACCCAGGCGATGAACAGGCAGGTGAACAGGCCGCCGATCGGCAGCATGTAGTTGGTGGAGAAGTCGTCAAAGAAATCGAAGAACCCTTTTCCTGAGAACGGAACAGACCAGGCGCTCACCGCCGAGAAAATCCCCAGTACGTAGATACCTGCGCCCAGAACAAGGGTGGCGGCGATACGGCTCCAGCCTCTTCGGTCCACAAAGTAGGAGACGACCACCTCAAGCAGACTGATTCCAGAGGTTACCGCGGCGAAGGTCAACAGTACAAAGAACGGCACTGATATCCACGGCCCGATGTCCTTGAACAACACCGGCAGCGTCTTGAAGATCAAACCCACGCTTTGGCCCGGTTCCATCCCGAAATGGAACACCATCGAAAAGATGGCTATCCCGGCCACGAGCGCGACCACGGTATCGAGAAACGATATGGCTATGGCATCGCGCACGAGGTTCGAGCCGCGTTTCATATAGCTGCCGTAGGTGATCATGGCGCCCATGCCCAGCGACAAGGTGAAGAAGGCGTGCCCCAGCGCCGACAGGACACCCTCGGCGCCGAGCTTGGAAAAGTCAGGCTTGAACAAAAAGGCTAATGCTTGGCCGCCGCCATGGGTGAAGAAGAGGCCGTAAGCTGCCAGACCGAGCAAGATTGCAAACAGCGCCGGCATCAGAATCTTGCTCCAGCGTTCAATCCCCCGCTTGACACCGCCGATTACGATGCCGATGCACATGGCCATAAAGATCGTGTGGTAAAAAATCGATTGTCCCGGAGAAGTGACCAGTTCGCCAAACTCAGACTGGATGGCCTCGGCGGTGCCCTGAAAGCCGGCGATAGCCTTGAAAATATACGCGAGCGCCCAACCGGCCACGACACTATAGTAGGACAGGATGACAAAACCGGCGGCCACCCCGAGCCAGCCCACGAGTTGCCACGGACTGCCCTCGCGATGCAGTTTTTGAAATGCGCCCACCGGATTCTGCTGCGCGCGGCGACCGATGATCAACTCGGCCAACATCAGCGGCAAGCCGACAATCAATACGCACACCAGGTATACCAGGACGAAGGCACCACCGCCGTAGTCGCCGGTGATATACGGAAATTTCCAAATGTTGCCAAGGCCGATCGCCGATCCGGTGGCGGCCAGGATGAATCCCAAATTAGTAGTCCAATTGCCGCGTCCAGTGGTGGCTGTCGTGGATACCTGCTGAAACTTCTGCGCGTCGGACATGAAGGCACCTCTCCCGTTCAATAGGTGAACCGAAAGCCGGCGACTCCAAACGGCCACCGGCCGAACTGCTGCCGAATACACCTGGATGATAGATATACCAACACGCAATCCCCGGCACGTCAGGCAGCAAGGAAGACCACATTCGCACATCTGTCAACTTTTAACGCCACCAGGCTTGCTTTTTTGTTGACCTCTGCCGAAGGGAGCGCTACGATAGCTGCGAATTAACAGTGTGGAGTACCATGCCGAACGGTACATCTGATAGGAGATGCATATTATGAAAAAGACAGTGATTGTCGTAGCAACAGTATTATTGGCAGGGGTGGCATACGGGGATGGGCTAGACGCCTATGGATCGGCGTTCGGAACATTGAGTAAGGCGCAGGTCATTGGACAGGGAGCCGGCGACATCGGATTAGCGGTGGGCGCGGCCGATTTGACTTCTTTCGTTGGGTTTTTCGCGTACGGTATGTCTGAATTGACCGAAGGACGTGTGAAGTTGGGGATAGCCGATGACAGGGGAGTTGACGCCACGGTGACTTTTGGGCTTGATTTTCACTATCAGATGTTAGATTTCAATTCGGCTGTCCAGCAGGATCCGCTCGATCTTTCGGTGGGAGGGTTTCTGGAATACGTCGATTTTGATGGTCTCAGTGTTTTTCAGATTGGCGCCGACCTGCTCGGTTCCATCCCCTTTGATCTCTCAAATGCCACAACCCTGACACCGTACGGTCGGTTTAATGTTAGGCTGGAGCGATACAAGGTCGATGTTCTCAATGTATCGAAATCAGAATCTGAACTGAAGTTCGGGCTTAGTCTCGGAACCTGCTGGGATATGAGCGAGAACTTCGGGCTTTTTGGTGAGTTCCAGTTCGACGGCAATGACGGTCTATTCGCCGGCCTCAGATACCGAGTGCTGTAAGGAGGTTGCCAAATCTGTTGACATCTCTTTCAGTCCACCATGACCTATCTTGATGCCGTCATTCTCGGGCTGTTGCAGGGGCTGACCGAGTTTCTGCCGGTGTCGTCATCGGGCCACCTGGTTCTGGCGCAATCTCTCTTGGGGGTCAAACAGCCGGGTGTTGCGTTTGAAGTCCTGGTCCATTTGGGTTCCCTACTGGCGGTACTCATCTTTTTTCGCAGACCCCTGATACGAATGCTGCAGTCCATATTCGACAAACGACTGAGCCGGGAACGGTCTACCATCGGTTACCTGGCCCTGGGCACCCTCCCGGCGGCAGTTCTGGGCATTCTGTTGGAGGATTTCTTTGCGGCGGCTTTTTCGCGTCCGTTGTATGCCGCGATTATGTTGTTTGTGACGGGGGGGATACTTTTGTCAACCAGGTTCGCCACCAACCGACATCAGGGTTTCACCTGGCGTCGGGCGCTGGTGGTGGGGCTGGCCCAGGCGGCGGCAATCATGCCGGGTATATCGCGGTCGGGAAGCACCATCTCGGCCGGTCTGCACGCTGGTATAGAGCCATCCAAAGCAGCCGAGTTCTCGTTTCTGCTGGCTGTCCCGGTGATTGGTGGAGCGGCTCTGCTGAAAGCAAGACAGCTCCTGGATCTCCCGTCCGACCTGGTCGGTCAATACCTGTTCGGGGCGCTGGTGTCGTTTTTTGTCTCGCTGGTTGCCGTCTATCTAGTGCTGGCGGCGGTGCGGCGCGGCAAGTTTGAGTATTTTGCATATTATTGCTTTGCTGCCGGCGGCGTGGGGTTGTATCTTTTCCTCTAGATGAGCAAGAGGATTCTGACCATCCGATTCGGTTCGTTGGGGGATGTCCTGCTGACATCGGCGGCGGTGGCCAACCTTCGTATCAGTTTCCCTGATCATTCGATCACCTATCTGACTAAAGAAGGTTTTCGTCCCGTGGTCGAACGGTTCGGCACTGTCGACGAGTTGATCACCATCCCCGACAACGCCGGGCTGACCGATTTCTACCGATTGCTGAATAAGATCGACGAAACGCACTTCTCCTACATAATCGACTTGCACGGCAACACGCGATCATACTTGACGCGGACGTTGCTCACCGCCGACAACAAGGTCGTATACCCCAAGCGACGACTGGAACGATTTCTTCTTACCCGGCGTCACAAAAGGATTCCCGAGCAGTTTCCACATACGATTGATCTCTACAATGCCGGTGTCACCGAACTGGGCGGTAAGGTTTTCTGTCGTCGACCGATAATCCGTCCGGAGGCTGCAGAGCCAGTCGATTCACTATTTGGCGATTTGAAAGGGGGCGAGCCAATAGTCGTGGTGGCGCCGGGGGCGGCACACGACAACAAGCAATGGCCGAAAGAGCGTTTCGCTGAAGTGGCCGTCCGGCTGTATCGCGAGCGCGGCGTTTCTATCGTGTGGGCGGCTACCGAGAAAGACCGGGCCTGGCCGGAACTGCAGGCGATCTTTCCGCCGGGTGCCTTTGTTGAATGTATCAACCAGCCACTGGCGCAACTGGCCTCGATCATTGCCCACGCTCACGCGACAGTGGCCAACGATTCAGGTGTCGCCCATCTGTCTTCCGCGGTGGGGACGCCGGTTGCGGCCGTGTTCGGCCCCACCCATCCGGCTCTGGGTTTTGCTCCGCGCGGCCTGTACGATCGTGTCGTTGGGGTGGACGAAGACTGCCGTCCCTGTTCGCGTCATGGTCGCACACCCTGCTATCGCGAGAAACGTTATTGCTTCGATCGCGTGACGCCGGAGATGGTGTTCACCGAGGTTGGTCGCATCTTAGATCACACCGTCGGCGCGCAGGCTGCTTTGTTCGTCGATCGGGACGGCACCGTGATTGTCGACAAACATTTCTTGTCCGATCCCGACCAGATCGAATTCGAGGATGGCTCCGTCGAGGCGCTCAAGCGGGCTCAGGAGTTGGGGCTGAAGATCGTGATTATATCGAACCAATCAGGGGTGGCGCGAGGATTGTTTGGTCTGTCAACGGTGGAACGGGTCAACGTCCGCTTGATTGAAATGCTGGCTAAGCGAGGTGTGGATGTCGACGCTTTGTACTACTGCCCGCACTATCAAGGGGGGCGTGTTCAGGAATATGCCGTAGCCTGCGATTGTCGTAAGCCGGCGCCGGGTATGCTGGAGGAGGCCGCGCAACAATTGGGGATTGACCTAAGGCGATCATACGTGATCGGTGACAAGCTCGATGATGTCTACCTTGGCTACACGTCACCGGTGCGTGCCTTCATGGTTCGCTCGGGCAAGGGCACCGCCGAGGAACAACGGTTGCGCGAATATTGTATTAATGGTGGAGTCAAGCTGTTTGATAATCTGGCGACCGCCATAACGTCTATTGAGGAAGATTGTCGCCATGCTTAAGGAAGCGGCCTTCTACCGATCAATATCCGATGACAAGTTGCAGTGCCAGCTGTGTCCGGCTGAATGCAAGTTGGCCGAGGGGCAGGTTGGTATCTGCGGTTGCCGCTTCAACCGGCAAGGAACATTGTACACCGACAATTACGGTGAGGCCGTCACGCTGGCTGTTGATCCGATTGAGAAAAAGCCGCTTTATCATTTTCATCCCACCGCCAACATCTTGTCAACCGGCGCTAACGGCTGCAACCTGGGTTGTCTGCACTGTCAAAATTGGACGATCTCACAGAGCAAGACACATACCACGTACATAGAGCCTGCGACCCTGGTTGAAGCTGCGGGTCAACATGGTTCGATTGGCGTGGCCTTCACCTATACGGAACCGATGATCTGGTACGAGTATATTATGGACACGGCGCCTCTGTTGCATGAGGCCGGCTACAAGGTTGTCCTGGTAACCAATGGATATATTAACGCTGAACCACTCTCTCACTTGCTTGAACATATCGACGCCGCCAATATCGATCTCAAAGGGATGCGACCGGAATTCTACAAGAAGGTTTGTAAAGGGAAACTGGGACCGGTATTGGAGACCATCAGGACCGTCGCAGCCTCGCACGTGCATGTGGAACTGACTAATCTGCTTATACCGGGAAAGAACGATTCTGACGAGGACGTTACCAGGCTGGTTGAGTTTGTGGCGTCGATTTCGGATGAGATACCGCTGCATCTTTCGGCTTACCATCCCCAGTACAAACTGAACATTGAAGCAACTCCTGCCGACACCATGTTAAGAGCGTTTTCGATGGCGCGAAAAAGGCTCAAGTACGTGTTTCTCGGTAACGTGGCTCTTACGGATGGATCCGATAGTACTTGTGCTTCGTGCGGAAACACACTGATCAGGCGCTCAGGGTATCGCACGAAGATAGTTGGTTTAGACGGCAGCAAATGTTCAAACTGCGGCGCTGAAACAGGTATTGTGCGGTGATGTCATGGGTTGTGCGTCGAACGAAATGGTGGGTGCCGATATTGAAGATTGGGCCCAAATCGGCAACTCAATGAACACACGCGGCTGTCATCGCGTCTGCAGGGTGTCCTTCTGGTGGTAAAACTGTGATATACGGTCCGTCCAAAAACATTATGGCCCTGAAACTCTTATCGAAGTTGGTCCACCCCAGGTGGCTTACGATAGTAATCCTGGCAGCGATTTTCGTCATGGGTGCGATCGGCAAGAGCTATGCCCAGTTCTATTTCGGCAAGAACAAGGTGCAGTATGCTCGTTTCGACTGGCAGGTGATGACCACCGAGCACTTCCGGATTTACTTCTATGCCGAAGAGGAGCAACTGGCTCAGACTGCGGCGAGATTGGCCGAGACTTCGTACCGTACGCTGGCAGCGAAGTTCAACCATGAGGTTAGGAAGACAATTCCGCTGATCATATATTCGTCCCCCACATATTTCTCACAGACTAACGTCCTGCCGGGACTCTTGCCGGAATCGGTGGGCGGTTTTACCGAGTTCATGAAGGGTCGGGTGGTCGTGCCGTTCAACGGTTCCTACGGCGATTTTTCCCATGTGATTCGCCATGAGATGGTCCACGTTTTCATGATCGACAGGCTCAAGGCCGCTCTCGACCGTCGACCACGGACGCGGAGCTTCTACCCGCCGCTGTGGTTCACCGAAGGGCTGGCCGAGTACTGGTCCACCGACTGGCGGACCGAGGCCGACATGATTGTCAAAGACATGGTGATTACCGATAAGCTGATCCCGATCAATCGGCTGTACACGGTGCGGGGATCCTTCTACATGTATAAGCTGGGCGAGTCAATTTGCCACTTCATTGATTCGGCCTACGGCTCCGACAAGATACCAAGGCTGTTTGAAAACTGGCACAAGGCGAAGGATTTCAATGAGGTGGTGGCACTGACGCTCGGCGATGACCTCAACGAACTATCGGAAAAGTGGGAGTACCATCTGAAGAAAAAGTACTTCCCGGAAATCAAGGAGTTGGGTCTTCCTAAGATGGAGTCGAGGCGCATCACTACCGATGTGTTCTCCGAGAAAGGTGTGCCCATTCGCTGGGACGATGGCAACGGCGTGCGGGACTGGATCGTGTACAAGGCCTATCGCCGGGGCTACTCGGGGATCTACATGCGCCCTATCGGAGAGAAAAAAGGAAAGGTCCACACCTTGCTAAAAGGAGAGAGATCGGCCGACTATGAATCACTGCATCTCCTCAGGTCCGGGATCGACGCCAACGATTCGGGGATCGTTGTTTTTTCGTCCAAGTCAAAGGATGCCGATGTTGTCTATCTCTATGATCTGAATGAAGACCGGGTCACCCGGCGCTATGAGTTTGATGATTTGATCGAGGCCCGTTCTCCACGCTTATCGCCTGACGGACAGCAGATCGTGTTCTCGGGTGTGCGTAAGGATGGTTTTACGAATCTCTATGTGCTGGACTTGCAGACAGGTACTTACCTGGCGCTTACCAACGATGTGTATCATGACACCGATCCGGTGTTCACTACCGACGGCCTTCGTGTGGTTTTCGCATCGGACCGTGGTCCCCACGGAGACGACGGTGCCCTGAATCTTTTCGAAATCGATATAGATGCACGTCGGATAGAGCAACTGACCTTCGGCAATTACGATGATCAGGCGCCGGAGTGTGCCGACTGGGGCGTCTACTTTTCGTCCAATCGCACCGGCACCTACAATCTTTTTCTGCTGGACGAATCGGGTCAATTAACGCAACAGTCCACCTACGTTACCGGCGCCTTTGACCCACGACTGACCCGGGACGGTCGCCGATTGACGTACACCGGTTACCAGGATATGGGCTACCGTATCTATGAAATGGATTTACCGCAGAGTGCGGAACCGGTGGAGCAACCGTCTTCGTTAGGTCATTCCTCATGGTGTCCGCCCCAGATCGATCGGAAGTATTGTCGTTCTACAGTCAAGTATGATACCGACTATTCCTTTGATATCGCGCAGTCGTCCGTCGGATATGATCCGGTCTATGGTTCCCTCGGTGGTTTTCAGGCGGCCATGTCCGACGTTCTGGGCAACCGCGCCTACTACTTTCTCTTGACTAATACTGCCGCGACCAGGGACGAACTGCTGGAGTCGTTCAACGTCGGCGTCACCTTTATCAACAAGGAACGCAGACTAAACTGGGGTGTCGGCTTGTATCATCTCTACGATGAGTACTTCAATGATTTCGATCAGTATTACTTCGAACGCCAGGCCGGTGGCATCGCGCTCTTGAGCTATCCCATGTCCAAGTTTCATCGCGTCGACCTGACCATGTTGGCGCGATACTCCAAGCGTGAGAGTCGTTTTCGTTTCAACGAACGAGAGGCGTTCCTGGTCACCCATTATCTCAGTTGGGTTTTCGATAACTCGCTTTGGGACATATCAGGTCCGATCGAGGGAAGACGTTACAATTTCACGCTGGGCGTGACAAACTCGCTTGACCGGGGCAGCAACTTCAGTCGCACCGCGTTGGCTGACGTGCGACACTATTTCCGACTCGGCCGCTACTCGGCTGTGGCCAACCGGCTGTTTGCCTACACCTCCGCCGGCAAAGAACCTCAAAGAATCTATCTGGGCGGCAGTTGGTCATTTCGGGGTTATGATCGCAACGCTTTCTATGATAGGAACGTCTTGTTTTCCTCCACCGAACTCCGCTTCCCATTAATCGATGTGTTGATGATCGGTCTGCCGTTCGGCGGCTTCGATTTTCGCCGTATTCGCGGCGCCCTGTTTTTCGATGCCGGGTCGGCATGGGACGACGAGTTCGACCAGTTCCTGGGCTCGTTTGGTTTCGGGTTCAGGGTGGCGCTGGGCTATGTCGTGCTGCTTCGGTTCGATTTCACACGTACGACCGACTTTGAAACGGTCAGCGGCGATACGGATTTTGACTTCTTCTTCGGGTGGAACTTCTGATGACGTGTCGTCTTTGTCTGATAGCTCTGGTGGCGCTGTTACTGCTGAGTATTGGTTGTTCACGTCGCTTTCGGTTGAGCGATGAGCAACTGGCCCAGCCTTCGGCCTGGCCATTTCATCGTAGCTCCATCCAGGGCCTTGGCAGCGTCGAGTCCGACAGCTTCAATGGCCATCTGAACATTCTGTGGGAGAAAGATATCGGGGACAAGCCGGCAGGGCCTCTCACTATCAGTCACGGCATCCTGATATATCCCGGGTCAAGGCGCAAGATTCGTTTTTTCGACCAGGTCGAAGGCGATTATCTCGGCCACTGGCGGGCCAAAAAGTCGGTCCAGACCGGTCTGGTCATGCTTGATTCTTTGGCTTACTATGGAACATCCCTACCCTATGAGCGGCTATGCTGCATTGACCTGATCCATCGCCGACGAGTTTGGCGGCGGCGCGTAAAGGATGCTGCAGCGGGGACGATAATAATAGATAACCGGCTGATTGTCGCCTCCAGTCCCGGTTTGTTGCAGGCATTCGACGCCCAAAACGGCAACCTGCTGTGGAGTCTGGAGGTGGAAGGCCGCCTTGTTGCCGGGCCGACTTGTGATGCCGACAAAGTGTATCAGCCGGTCGACAACGGGACGCTGCTGGCGGTAGCCGTCGAGGATGGGCAGGAGTTATTTCGGGTTGAGTTGCCGGAACCTGTGGCAGCTTCAATGGCCGTGGATGACATGATCTATGTATCCGGTGTTCGCGGCACCGTGTTTGCCCTGGACAGCGACGACGGCCGTATCGTTTGGCAGACATCCCTGGGCGGGGATGCCTGGACCGCACCGGCGGTGCTGAACGGCAGGCTGTTTGTGGGTCTCAGCAGCGGCGAACTGGTAGCGCTTCAGAGTACGACCGGTGAGGAACTCTGGCGCTTCCAAACGGTCGAAGTGGTGCGAGCCTCGGCCACGGCAATCGGAAGGTTCGTGGTAGTCGGCACCATGGGTGGCAAGCTGTTCTGCCTGGACGCCGCCACCGGTAAAGTGGTTGACCAGCGTCAAATGGACGGCGCGATTGCCGTGCCTCCGGTTTCCGATGGGAGGCGACTGTTTGTCGCCACCGATGAAGGAGAGATCACCTGTTTTGGGGATGAACATGAAGAAATCAGCCGACTCAATCAACGAATCGATTCTGGCTGCCGACCTCAACGAACTGGCCCATTCTCTGGTCAGGGAGTTGGCCATGGCCGCTCGCAAGGTTTCAATCTACGGCTCCGGCCATCCGATGGCTCTCAGGGCGCTGGAAAAACCGTTCCTCGCCTTCGAATGGATCTTCCGCTTTAAGCGCTATATCAACTTCAATCTCTCTCGGGGCGACCTGTACGTCCTCAACATTCGTCTGAAGGACAGTGTTTTCGTGCAGGAAATCGTTCGCTACATGCAGCAACTTGATGTCGAGGCAATCCTGTTCGAGCGCCGCCTCACCATGAATGAGTTTACGCGTTTTGTTGATCGCTTTGTTAAACGAGTCGACCAGTCCGACCATCGGAATCTGTTGACCAATGTTTTGCGTGAAAACAAGGTCGACACGATTGAAGTAAATTCCGAACATGCCTTTGCCATGTTCGAGAACAACAAACAGTATCGCGGCGATGTTCAGGCGGACTTCTCAGTCAAGAGCTTCGTTATGCAGCGCCTGGGCAACGGTCCTTCGCTCCTGGCACAGATCGATGCCATCGGTCAGGAGGCGCTGGACCAACACGACATAGACTTTGATGTCGACCTTATTCGTTATTTGTTACCGGAGAAAATAGCGTCGCTCGATGGCGATACTATAGGGTCGCACCTTTCTGCTTTGGCGAGTAAGATCGCTGGGGAGCAGGATGCTGATCGAAAGCAATCGCTGGTGCAGTCTTACCAGGCGGCTTACCGATTGACTGATTACCACCATGACCGAAACAAGATCGTTGACGCTCTGGACGAATCACTCGAGCAGTTGGATGTGTCCGGCAAGCTGGTCCCGCAGATGACGACTCCGTCCAGCGCTATTCGACTGGAGGTTGGCGGCAAACTTGATCAGTTGGTTCAACGATTCCTGCAGGGTGCGGAAGAACGACCGGACCTCAAAGAGTACACAGATGGTTTCTCGCGTCTGTTGAAAACAGGGCAGCAGGGCAAGGCGATTCAGGTAATCTCTGAATTGATGGACCTGTTGGAGGCGCCGGAACCGATGCGACGTCAGATCGCTCTGGCTCTTCTGGAAGGCGCTGTGCAGTCGTTCAATCTCATGTCCGACACAGCCGTCTGTGACGTCGTGATCGGGCGCGTGATCGACCGTTTGAAGAAGAAAACCGAAACGTACGAATACTCCGAGGTCATCTGGAAACTGATAGAGAAGAGTCTGTCATCGGATCGGTTCGATCTGTTGGCGCGGCTGACCGCAGCAATGGCCGAGCGCCGACGGTTTGTGGATTCGGTTACGATTTATGACTCCATGGCGGTCAAGCACGCCTTCTCAAACATCAATCGCCCCGAGGTGCTAAACGTTCTCATCGACGAGATGGTCAAAGCAGACCATGAAACGGCCGCGTCCATCAGAGAGGTTCTAGTGGCTATCGGTACTGAGGAAGTGGCGCTGGCGCTGGCCAACATCATCTCTCATCCGGTGCGGCATATTCGACAACAGACACTGAAAGTTCTGGCTGAACTGGGCAAGGCGTCGTTGAAAGTGTTTTCGACTATTATGGCCGATGACGCCATGTTCGAACGCGATAGCGGCAGGCATGAGTTGCCGGACGCGCGATGGTATGTCATACGCAACACTGTTTTTGTTCTTGGCTCATTAGGAGATCCCGAGGGGGTTCCGGCATTGCGGCTGCGTATCAACGACAAGGATATCCGGGTGCGACGCGAGATCGTGGCGGCCCTGGAGAAAATCGGCGGGGATGACACCTGTGATCTGCTGATTGTCATGGCTGACGACAACGACCGTGAAATCGGCGAGAGCGCAATAATCGCTGCCGGTATCATCGGTACGCCGGAAGCAGCGCCCTTGTTTATTGATGTCGCCCGCAGGCATCCGTCGCTGTCAGCCCGCTGTGTTTATGCCCTGGGAAAACTCGGTGGTGATGAAGCCAGGGACTACCTGGTTAAGCTGCTCGGGTGCGAAGACGAACTGATCCGTCTGGTAGGGGAGGGTGTATCCAAGGACGATCTGAGACTGGCCGCGATCAAAGCACTTGGGAACATCGGCGACATCGAGGCGATTGATTCCATCCGGGACTATAATGACAATATGTCCAGGACTCAGAAGCTGTTTCTCAAGAACTCAGCGGTCAACAAGGCAATCAAAGAGTTGCTGGACAGGCGGTAAAACATATCATCCAACGACATTCTGTAGGGCAGGATCCCTGCGCCGGGTGGCCCATCCGCTTGCGGTGGGTTTCCAAGCTTGACTGACCGCTCGTCAAGAAGTAGTTTGCCGTTATGCCCCGGCTCCGACACTACGATCATTTGGGAACGGCCGGGTGGCCCATCCGCTTGGAGGCTGTCTCAAAACTCGGTTTTCAATACGTCGTCCTTACCACTGTTTATATGCTCAGTTTCTAACATCGCGTAGCGGGCGGCCTTGCGTCGCCCGTACTGCCTCGCTGGAGACAAGGCCCGTCCCCACGCGACAACAATCGTGCCTTTTGAGACAACCTCC